>QQTW01000301.1_pt1 | contig 29933 bp, 40 predicted proteins | sample 1904831 | NCBI WGS metagenome assembly QQTW01 (sample SAMN09435610, study PRJNA476489) | Subsurface metagenome, whole genome shotgun sequencing project.
ATATTTTTAGCAGGGGCAGTATGGACTAACGTTACACCTACGGCATTAGCGTTTAATAATCCCGATTTACTCCCCGCAACGCCAACCCCAATTATTGATTTAGCAAAATCTCTAACTAGCGTCCAAGAAAACAAGCTAGCGCAAGAATTAGATGCTTTTCAAGTAGAAACAGGCTGGAAATTGCGGGTTTTGACTCAATATGATCGCACGCCAGGAACTGCTGTAAAAAGTTTTTGGGGTTTAGATGAAAAAAGTATCTTGCTAGTAGCCGATTCAAGAGGCGGAAATATTCTTAATTTTAGTATTGGCGATGCGGTTTACGACCTTTTGCCCCGTACCTTTTGGATAGAATTACAAACGCGCTTCGGTAACTTATATTTTGTGAGAGAAGAAGGCGAAGATCAAGCAATTATTCAAGCGTTAGGCTCAATTGAAGGATGTTTGCGTCAAGGTGGTTGCCGAGTTGTACCAGGATTACCGCGAGAACAGTGGATTTTGACCTTGATTAGTTCGGTACTTGGTGGCGTAATTTGTGGATTTGCGGGTCAATCGCGCAGCAAAGGACAAGGTTTTTCATGGCAATGGGCGTTAATTTTCTCGCCATTATGGGGGATTTTGTTTTTAGCGTTTGGAATTGCGCCCGTAATTACCCGTACCTCTGAATGGTTGCCTTTAGTTCGGAATATCTCTGGTTTTTTAATTGGGGTTTTGGTAGCTTTCTTGTCACCAATTTTTAGCCGCCCTCCCGCTTCAGAGAATTAATGCAAACATTACAATAAAAAATAGTATTGCTCAACAAAGACATACCAAATTGGTGTGTCTTCTGTGTTTAGGGGCAAATCTAGATAAAACGTTGACACATGACCTTTGGTATTCAAACTTTACCTACAGAAGTTGTCCACCTCATCGCCGCCGGAGAAGTAATTGATTCATTGGCGGCGGTGGTGCGCGAACTTGTCGAAAATGCGATAGATGCGGGTGCAACCCGGATTGTCATCTCTGTATGGGCAGAGCAATGGCGGGTGCGGGTATCTGATAATGGTTGTGGGATGAAGCTTGACGATTTAAAACAAGCCGCTACCGCCCATAGCACTAGCAAAATTCGTAACTGCGAGGATTTGTGGCAAATTAATAGTCTGGGCTTTCGGGGGGAAGCTTTGCATAGTTTGGCGCAATTAGCTGATTTAGAAGTTCTTAGTCGCGGACAAACTACCGATGAAGCTTGGCGGGTTACTTATTGTCCCCAAGGAGAACCTGTAGAAATAGAAACAGTAGCGATCGCGCCAGGTACAGTAGTTACTGTAGATAATTTATTTGGTACGTGGTGGGAACGCCGCGCAGGATTGCCAACAATTGCCCAACAAACAAAGGCAATTCAAACTACTATCGGACAAATTGCTTTATGTCATCCTCAAGTAACTTGGGTAATGTGGCTAGATGACCGCCAGTGGTTTACGCTAAGTCCGGGGATAACCACTCAACAGCTATTACCGCAAATTGTTCGTCAATTGCGAGTAGGGGACTTACAGCAGTTAAAAATTGACGTGCCGCAACTGGGAGCAGAAAATCTGGGGCTTTTGCAACTGGTATTAGGTTTACCCGATAGATGTCATCGCCATCGCCCAGATTGGGTAAAAGTCGCTGTCAATGGGCGGATGGTAAAGTTGCCGGAGATAGAACAAATTATTTTAGCTACTACTGCCAAAACCTTACCACGCGATCGCTATCCAGTATGTTTTTTGCACCTTAAAATTAGTCCCAATCAAGTTAATTGGAATCGCCACCCAGCAAAAACAGAAATTTACTTAAATAATCTCACTCATTGGCAAGAACAAGTTAGTCAAGCCATCGAGCAAATTCTGCGTCTTAATAGCGATAGTGTTTGCGAACAAGTGCATAACGCAAGGATTGGGAAAGTAATTAAAGCCGCCGAAGCCCAGGGTACTTACGGGATAAAGCCAGCACCACAACTAGAGGCAAGTTTTAGTTTAAAGGCGGTTTCTCAAGTCCACAATACTTATATTATGGTGGAGCATCCGGGGGGCTTGTGGCTAGTAGAACAACATATTGCTCACGAGCGGGTTTTGTACGATCAATTGCTGACAAACTGGAAGTTAGTCAAGTTAGAAACTCCTGCTATTCTCAACAATTTATCAGCAGTGCAAACTCTGCAATTAGAACGTATTGGTTTAGAAGTAGAGCCTTTTGGCGATGATGTGTGGGCAATTCGCAACGCGCCAGCACTTTTAGCAGAGCGAGAAGATTGCGCGGAGGCACTTTTGGAGCTTAGTTTGGGTGGAGATTTACAAACCGCTCAAGTTGCTGTCGCCTGTCGTAGTGCAATCCGCAATGGTACACCGTTAAGTTTAGAGCAAATGCAGACTCTTGTAGACCAATGGCAAAGAACTCGCAACCCCCGCACTTGTCCGCACGGTCGCCCAATTTACTTATCTTTAGAAGAAACAGCTTTATCGCGCTTTTTTCGCCGTCATTGGGTAATTGGCAAAAGTCACGGAATTTGAAAGACGAAAACTTAAACCTGTAGTAACAGCATCCTACACTTTGGCTGCACTTCTTAATGTAATTTGTTATATCAACGCCTCCGCGTTACCCCACATCTAGGACAAAAACTAACCTGGTTGCGAAACTTTCCTAGCCTGGGAGGTGCGGGGTGAATTTTGTTATCTATCGGCTTAAGGTCATGATAGAAACCGCTCTCAAAAATATAAGCTTCGGAGGGCGAGTTACAACCGATGTATGCGTAGTACCTGTAACCGCGATTTTGAATGCGTCTTCTCAGGCTTCTGTCAGACCTACCCACGTAGAGGACAGCACCATTTAAGGCATTGAAAAAAACATACACTCTAGGGGAGTCTGGAACATCAAGGTGGTGACTGAGTAAATCTAATTGCCTTACTTCACTCCAACGATAAGTCATAGTCAAAATTACCTCAATTAAGAACACCTGTCTTAGTATTCCCAGTTGTTAACTACTTTTCTTTATTAGTAGTGAAATTGAGCCAACTTTAGCTATTAGCTTGGGATCAAAACCCTGGGGGCGATCGCACCCGACATCAATAAATTAATGGTTTCAAATTTAATATGCAATCGCACCCGACGACATCAATAAATTAATGGTTTCAAATCCAATCTGCGATCGCACCTAACATCTTTATTGATGGTTTCAAATGCAATTTGTGATCGCCCTTGCTGCTACTGGACAAAAATCTCAAGCGCACTTCATGATGGCGCGATCAATTACACATCCTAAAATTTGCGGATGGCGATCGTATAAGACGCTCGTTGCTTGGACTCGCGTTGAGTTTTCACAATTCGGAAATCCCGATCGCAGTAAAGATGCTCTAACTGGGGAGTGGCTTGGAGAATTTTATCCACCTTTTTAGTTGTGGTTCGATCCAAGTGCTTTAATCTAGTCCCCTTTTGAGAAGCAACTGCTTTTGTAAACCAGGCATCTGCAATATCAACGGTAAAAGACTTAGCTCGGATTCGCAACGCCTGCTCAACGCCGACATTTTGAATCAACCATTGCTGATTTCTGACTTCGTACCGTTGAATCAGCATAAAGTCGTAAGCCACTAGCCACGAAGATAGACTTTTCAATAGAAGAAGGCGAGAACCGGGAGCGTATCGTGCCATATTGGCGTAGTATCCATCTGGGTGAAAGATTTGGTAAGACTGGTTGCGGATACGTCCCGGAAAAATGTCTTGAAAGGGAATCGTAGACCAGAGGGATAGCCAAACTCCCTGAACCAGAGAAGCTTGATCGGTGGCTACTGGAACTGGATTACGCTGCTGAAGTTCTGTAAACAGCGCTGCAAGTTCTGTCTTGTAAAACTGATTTTTTTGTGCCAAAGAATCACTATCGCGTCCAGTAACTAGAAGCAATACAGCTTGTTTCAACTCCTCTATACTTTTCTGCGTGAAGCCATTTAGATTTACCATAGACGTTAACATCCATCTTTTGTTGAATTGGGTTTGCTGGCTGGCAGGCAATATGTCTAGATTACGGAAAACAAAGCTTGGGTAGTAGCGCATTAAGTCTAATCAGTTGGGCAAAGCGTTTTTGGAACATTTTTATTAATGGTTTCAAATCTAATTTGCGATCGCGCCCTACATTTTTATTAATGGTTTCAAATCCAATTTGCGATCACGCCGGATATCTTGAGTTGATGGTTTCAAATTCAATCTAACTTTTATCTAGACTGCTTAAATTACCTAACTTTAGTAAAAAATTCTATTTTGAGTGTGCAATTAACCTAAATTAAATTTAATATAAGAGCAATGAATCAATAAAATTTGATGCGATCTGAATTATCTACCCTCTCAACCGTTGAAATAGCTTCTATCTTTCATGCTCTGTCCGAACCTTTACGAGTTCAAGTTTTAGAACTACTACGGACACAAGAATTATGTGTATGCGATCTTTGTGAACGTCTGGAGATCGCGCAATCTTCTAAACTATCATTTCACTTAAAAACCTTGCGAGAAGCAGGCTTAGTTCGCTCTCGGCAAGAAGGACGCTGGATTTACTACAGTCTAAACTTGCCGCAATTTGTTGTTATGGAGCAGTACTTAGCAGATTTCCGCCGTACATCACCAATGTTACCCGCTCGTCCTTGCTAAAGTGTGCCTCAATTATTTCTTAACCTATTGTTGCTTTACAAACCTTATTAATGACTTGATAAATCAATTTAATTTGAAATGATGAAGGAGTACCCCTTCGTGAAGGTAAAGGATGGGGTTAATGAACATAACAAGAAATAAATCGGCGATCGCGTTTAGTTTTCTACTTTTGATTGGTAACTACACTGCGGGAGTTGGCAGGAAGGTGAGTTGCTCAAAGGTTTATCCAAGCAATGAAATTTAAGGAGAAAAAATGAAGCGAGTTATGTTTGTGTGTAAGAAAAATTCTCGTCGTTCTCAGATGGCAGAAGGTTTTGCGCGAACGTTGGGATCGGGAATGATCGAAGTCGCAAGCTCTGGGCTAGAAGCAAGTAAAGTAGACCCCAAAGCTATAGAGGTTATGGCGGAGATTGGGATTGATATTAGTAATCAAACTTCCAAACCTTTAAGCGATTTTAAAGCTGATGATTATGATGCAGTAATTTCACTTTGCGGCTGTGGGGTGAATTTGCCAGAAGCGTGGGTACTAAGAGAAATATTCTCTGATTGGCAACTCGACGACCCAGAAGGAGAACCGATAGAAACCTTTTACCGAGTTCGTGACGAAATAAAAGAGCGGGTGGCATCACTGTTAACTAAATTAGGAAGTACCACCCAGCCGTGAAAAATAGCATGAGGCAGCGCTATGTTGCTGAATTTATCGGGACGTTTGGCATTGTGTTTGCCCCTGTTGCTCTATCGGCAACGGGTACACTCCCAAGCAGCGATAGCGGTTTGATGGCATCGGCGTGGGTGTCGGGGTTATCGGTACTGGCAATGATCTATGCCCTTGGTCACATTTCTGCTGCTCACTTCAACCCTGCTGTTACCCTTGGCTTTGCGATCGCGCGTCGCTTTCCTTGGCGTTATGTCTTGCCATATTTAGCAGCAGAGTTTTTAGGCGGGATTACGGCAGCAGCCGTCGTAGCCTTGCTGTTTGGCGGGGGCTATGGAGCGCATATCCCAGCTTTAGGATTAGTCCCTGCTGCTGTCGGCACTGAAGCTATACTCACATTTTTTTTGATGCTGGTGATTATCTCCGTTGCCACCGATAAGCGCGTAGCTGGTGCAGTACCCGGACTTGCAATTGGCTTAACTGTAGTTTTCGACGTATTAATTGGTGTACCCGTATCCGGCGGCTCGATGAACCCTGCGCGATCGCTTGGTCCTGCGCTGTTTGCCGGGGGTGCAGCTTTAGCAAACTACTGGATATATGTTGTTGGTCCCATTCTGGGCGCAGCGATCGCAGCGCGGCTTTATGAGGCAATCCGGGGCAGTGAGAAGCACGCTCAAGGAGCGCCTAACGATCTATATCAAGCGCTCCACGATATTGAAGTAAAAGGGTAAAGGCTCCTTGTTTCAGGACGAAAACCCATATCTTAAGTTAAAAGGAATTGATTTGTAATGACTACTTTTGCTCATCCACCCAGAATTTTATTTTTGTACGGCTCCCTGCGTGATCGCTCTTACAGCCGCCTAGCAGCAGAGGAAGCAGCTAGAATTATCTCTGGGTTTGGTGCAGAGACAAGATTTTTTGACCCATGCGAGTTACCAATCCACGGTAGTGTCCCAGATACACACCCCAAAGTGCAGGAGTTGAGAGAGTTGAGTCTTTGGTCTGAGGGACAGGTGTGGACGAGTCCAGAAATGCACGGCAATATCACAGGCATCATGAAAAACCAGATAGACTGGATTCCCCTCACGATGGGGGCAGTCAGACCAACTCAAGGTAGAACCTTAGCCGTGATGCAAGTAAGTGGCGGGTCGCAGTCTTTCAACGCCGTTAATACGCTGCGAATTTTGGGGCGCTGGATGCGGATGTTTACAATTCCTAATCAGTCTTCTGTTGCTAAGGCATATAACGAGTTTAACGAAGACGGCACGATGAAGGAGTCTCCTTACCGCGATCGCATTATCGATGTGATGGAAGAACTTTATAAGTTTACCTTATTGCTACGAGAGCAAGTTGATTACCTAACTGACCGCTACAGCGAACGTAAAGAAAAAGCCAATGCTCAAGTAATTGCTGTGGCAAACACTGCTCTTGAAGCAAACAGTGGTAGAGGCAAGTAAACGTTACACCAGCGAAAGAACGTGAAGCTATTTCACCTCCTTTAAACTGGTAAAAGTTGCTTTGATTCAAACTTTGATTGGCTTCTATTTACTCACAAAGTGCGATCGCGCGGCATGATTACACTGTAATTGTTGTTCTAACTCCACCCAGTTTTTTTGCTTGCTTTAACCCTGCTGTCACCCTTATTTAGTACGGCGGTGGAGTATTTGAGGGAATGCGAGACTTTTTTAAATCAAAAGCAGCAGCAAATGACACTATTAGTAGAAACTTTGACAGAGCAACCCGATACTTTTTAAGCGTTGTGTTATCCAAATGTTTTTGGGCATTACCCAATTCAGAAAATGATAGAGACGTTGCAATGCAACGTCTCTACACAAAATTTCCTACTATAAATCGAAATTTAAAAAAATATCTGGCTGTTCGTTGAAAACTCTTTCTGTCGCAGCTAAACCTACATCTTGAGCTAATAAATCAATGCCATCAATAATCTTAGGAACTTGCTGAGTATTAATTTTAAGACCAGCAAAGCATTCTCTCCGATAATTTGGTCTTTCCTGAAAACTTTGAATTGCTCTTTTTAGCTGACGCATGACTTCGTAAGCTTTCTCAGCCTTTCTCACTGCTTCGAGAGGAATTACTGATTGGAGTCTTAAAACAGCTAAATCAATCAAGTCTCTAGATTCAACACTTTCATCCGTAAAGCGATCGCTATTTGCTAATAATTTAGATGTAAAACAATCGCTCAAGCTTAAACAAGCAACAGGCGACCATTCTGGATATCTAGGCGAATCCAGTTCAAAGCGTACCTCCGCAATAATTTCCGCTTTGATCGGCTGATCATCGACCAAAACTATCATCCGAATCCCGTTTTGATCGGTAGTACCACGTCCGATTTTGATTTTGCTCAAATCGCGGAATAATCCCTCATAACCGCTATCAAATACAACAGTTCGTAAGTATCCATAGCCGGAGGAAGATATTGGAGAAATAAAATCAATATCTTTACTCCAGCGATATTCGTCAAAGTCGAGTGCTAAAAGGGTTCCGCCTCCAAAGTAAGCAGAACCCTTTTTAAGAATTTCATCATCTAAGCTATTTAAAATAGTCAGGATTTTATTGTGATGAGCCAACTTAAAAGTCATAAAGTGGCTTGTAGCCAAGAATTGTATCGTTTTGCCAGCTTCTGTAAAAACTTTAATTCCTCACCCTCAAGATTATTAAATAGCTGACGGTATGACCAACCCCGTTCGTAGCGACTTAGCATCTGCTCAGGGGTAAAGCGATAAACATCTCCTGTTTGCCAACAAATTGACTCTAAAAAAGGCAATTTTTCCAGTGCTGTAATTACTTCGGGCGTTGCAGTATAAGTTGCCATGACTCTTAAAAGTAGATTCTCTAAATTCATCTACCTTAATAAGATAACTTAATCGAGCGTAACGCGACCAGTACCAATAGTACATATAGGGGTAAAAGTTGCTTTAATATTTCATCATTCAAACCTTGATTTGCTTCTATTCCCGCACAAAGTGCGATCGCGCTGCATGATTAGACTGTAATTGTTGTTCTAACTCCACCCAGTTTTTTTGCTCAATTAAATCAATTAACCCATCTAAATTTTGCCGATAGTGTTGCAGACTTCGGAGCAATTCATCACGGTTGTAATGCGCCATCATTAAGCCTAATTCGGGATTTCCTCCACCTACGCGGCTAGTATCTCGAAAGCCAGAACTAGCAAGGTTTTGGGCTAAGGCTAAAACTTCTGGATTAGCTTCACTTTGACAAGCAGCAATTAACGAGCTACTGACAATTACTGGTAAGTGAGAAATCCAACTAACTGCGCGATCATGAGCTTGAGGAGTACAGTGATAAATTTTTGCACTCAGATTCTTGACAATATTTGCAACTACAGCAACGGCTGCAAGGGGAGTAGATGCAACGGGGGTTAGCACGTAAGGCTTAGATACAAACAAATTGGTTTGCGCGGCTTCAATTCCACATTCAGAGTTTCCCGCCATTGGATGTCCGCCCACAAAGTTTGACCATAAAGGCGCAATAGCTTCTACTACTGGCACTTTAACGGAGCCAACATCGGTTAATACGGTGGAGGGTTTGAGGATAGGAATTAGCTGGTTTACAGTAGGTAAAATCGCCGCTATGGGCGTACAAATAAATATAACTTCCGCCGCTGCCAGGATAGCAAAGTCTATACTTGCAAAATCTACGACACCGAGAGCAGTTGCTTTTTGACACACTTGTTCGCGCCGACTTACGCCCAAAACCTGATAACCACAAGCGCGTAAATCTAATCCTAAAGAGCCGCCAATTAATCCCAGTCCCACAATGCCGATATTCATAGATTAAATAAAAACTTAGCTAGTATGATCTTGCCAGGGATAAAGTAGTTTAAGTTGTGGAGTACATAAATATGGGTTTGCGCGATCGCTTTAGTAAATTAACTGGTGGTACTCGTTTTGTTGTTTCTCGTTTATTTTTGCATCTCGCCGGACAAGAAGTAGCACCAATATTAGGCGTTTTAAATCGTACTGCTAGAGCCGCTATGGATGCTGATGGCGACTTGGAAGTATTGGGAGAGGGGTTAGTTGAAATATGTCAAACTCTATTGCAATACGATGAATACTGGCTTTCGGCGGCGAACGAAGGCGATGTATTTTGGAGTGAAGGAGACGCAGGAGACTACGTTAATGAACTATTTACTGATTCTGCACAACGTTACCTCAGCGAACCAGATTTTAGCAATGCTCCAACTGATGAACCTTTGTCTATACCGATAACTCGTAACTTGGTAGTGATGATTACGGCGGCGTTTACTGGAGAAGTACCAGAACTTGAAACCGATCTTTCTAATATCACCGCTCTCAAAGATGGCTTGAAAGCCTTGATTAATCTGCATTACCAAGAAAAATTGCAAGCAATTCAAGTACATTTTTCTCCCGCGCAATTGGGAGATGAGTTGACTAACGATCAATTGTTGCAAAATTTTACAGAGTTAATCCCGCTTTAAAGATAAATATAGTAAGTGCGATCGCCTAGCATAATCTTAAACTTTGCATGGTAATTTACACTTATTCGATAAGTTAAAAAATACAGAATTATGGAAGTAGATCCAACCCAACCAGCAATTGATTCTGGAGTGAAGGTAACTATACCTGAACCTCAGACCTTCTCCCCTACCAGTCAATCTATCCAAAAAGGACAATGGATAGTTACTCAGGTTGTAGACTTTTTATCGCAACTATCAGAAAATTTAGGCAGTTTTTTTGGCGAGAATCAATCACTATTAATCAACTTGGGACTGATTTTTGGCGCAATCATTGCGTTTCGAGTCAGTTTAGCTGTGATAGCAGCTATTAATGAGATTCCTTTAGTAGCACCAACCTTTGAATTAGTTGGAATTGGCTATTCTATTTGGTTTATTAGCCGCTATTTGCTCAACACCTCAAATAGGCAAGAGTTGGGTCAAAAAATCCAAGGATTTCTAGACAAGTAGGTTTGATTTTAGGCGATCGCTTTTTAGTTTAATTACTAGATGCGATCGCTTATTTATGTAACTTTGGCAGGTGCGATCGCACTTCATCTCTCATTGTGGTTAATAAAGTTTTCTTGTAGAAGACTTCAAATCATCCTCATTTGCCCTCGAAGGATTTGAGCATATATTCTGGCAAAGGAGCGTCAAAATTATCAGGAACAGTAAATTCGCCTGTACCTAAACCAAATAGTCGCCGTTGATTATTACTAGCAATAGGTCTAATTACAGACTTCGCTTTATCCTGTCTAACAATAACGATCGTTTCACCAGCTTCCACTCGGCGGAGATATTGTAACGGGTCGTGCTGCAAGTCATCAATAGTGACGTTTATTAGATTTTCTCCATAGACTTATCTTATATATGTTAAAGCGATCACTTTCAAGTTAACTTGCAATTATTGAAAGTGCGATCGCCAACCACTCCAAAAGTTATACATACTTGTAATTCCTCAGTAAAATAGATAAAGTAACCTTTGGTCACCCCTTCATGATCTCAACAACAGAATTGCTCGCTCGTATTACTCAAACACCTGGTCAATGTGGCGGTCGTCCCTGCATTCGAGGGATGCGAATTCGAGTTACCAATATTTTGGAAATGTTAGCGGAAAACATTAGTGTTAGCGAAATTTTAGAAGACTTCCCCGATTTAGAACTTGCAGATATTCAAGCAAGCTTAATCTTTGCAGCACGACGCACTGATTTTCCCAGACTTACAGCATGAAAATTTGGGTTGATGCTCAACTGCCCCCAACCCTAGCAGTTTGGTTGTTAGACACTTTTGATTTACAAGCTGCCGCATTAGTAGATTTAGCACTTCGGGATGCTCAAGATATCGAAATTTTTGAAGCCGCACGAGCCGAAAATGCTTTGATTATGACAAAAGATAGTGACTTCATAGACTTAGTATGTCGTTTGGGAACACCCCCTCAGATTTTGTGGCTAACTTGTGGCAATGTTACCAATCGCAATTTACGGCAATTACTAACAGCAACTTTACCTGATGCGTTATAACGGTTGCAACAAGGAGAAATAATTGTGGAAATCATTAATACTTTTTAAAATAACTAATAACTTTTTTATGTTTTATTGTTAAAGTGTTGTGTTGAATTATTAAACTAAAACACAGAATTATGAGCAAAATTATTTTTGGCGACACTGAGGGCAAGAGAAAAATTTTGGATGTACTATTAGCTTTTGACAATGATAAACGTAAAAATATAAAGTTTAACCAGAAAAAATATCAATATGCAAATAAAATCATCTTCTATCAAAAAAGTGATTTAGAACTTGCACGAGCAGATGTCGAGCATTTCGTTGAGAGTTCAAAAACCTTGGCAGCATTCTTAGCTATTATGGGCGTAATTTTGTCTAAGCTGATATCTCCATCAACTGAAAACCTTCAGCCACTTATTGAATTTGGAGTTACGGTTTTAATTCTTGTGCCTAGTGCTTTTATTTTTCTAGAAGTGGCTAAGAAATTTGCTTGGCTTCATATCATAAAAGTAGCTATAGCTCTAAAATCCGATCTTGATGCAAATAACCCTACTACTCATCTTACGTCATTCTAAATATTGCACCGAACAGCGATCGCATAAGGCAACTTTAGCAAAGGCGCGATCGCACTCCTGTGTATGTGTGGAATAAATGCGATCGCAAGTTTTCACTGTTTTATGTAGCAGGTGTGGCAGGTAAGAGGCTGATAACATAATCTGTTGAGATGACAGATGCGCCACGAATGAGCAAGAATAAAATCCGCAGAGTATCAAGAAAAGCATCCCAATTGTCAGGAGAAACTTTGTAATGAGAGCAAGCCTTACCTTCATACATATATACGGTTATGGATGAGGTTTGAGTAGAATCACTAATGTCAAGACCAATACTAAAGCGCAGATTAGAATTCTCTTCTTGTGCATCCCATTCCATCAGACCACCAATTGAGATAAGCATATAGATTGCGCCTTCTATTGCGGCTACAAATCCAGCCACGAGATCGAAATAAACGGACAAGTCGTCTATTTCAGGAACTGAATATTCATGCTCAACTTTGTTGCGGATGCGGTTTAAATGGACAATCGACCGGGACGGCATCAATTCAAGGCGTTCAAGCGCTTCGAGTTTCTGAGGAAAATTCAAGCGCCGACTAATTTGAAGCACATGAAAAAATGTATCAGCTTCGCATTCCACAGCCCGTTTGAGGTGGGAAATACAGTTGATTCTGTTTGCATCAGAGGAATCGGACAATGCAATGTTAGCGTAAGCAAGGTAATTTTGTGGCATCAGATCAAATTCTGGAAAGTTTGAACTAATGCCAAAGCCGCCAGAGTGGTTGAGGTCGTTTAAATTAGAGCGAAGAAAATCGACGAACTGTGGGAACGTCACCTCAATCGGTTGTATTTCATCAGTCGAACCCATGCTCTCTTTTTTTTCTATATGATTGTTTACTATAATAAAACTTTCCGTATAATATTTTAAAAAAGTAGAATATATAAATTTTAGTCATCATAGGTAGAAGTTTCCCCATAGCATCCATAATTCGGAGATGCTACAGAATTTTTGCGTATGATACTTTTTACAGGGTAAATGCAAAGAAAAATTCTGTAGCAAAGTTAACGGGTTCAAACGATCGCGCATTGAGCCAATTTACACTATGCAAGTGCGATCGCAAAGATTTCCTAAACCCCACCTTACCAATTCCTCAAAATCATCTAACGTTAGCGGTGCTTGGGCGCTATGGCGAACATACAACACATAAACTGTGATATCTCGAATCGTAAAAAGCACTCGGTATACATTTTTAGCTTTCCCATAAAGCAGTTGTCGTACTTCTTCTGAAAAAATCTCATGTTCGACTGCTAAAACACAGCGTTGGGGCTTTTCTTGTAGAGTAGCGATCGCATTCATCAATCCTCGAAACCAACGAGCGGCAAATTCAGGATTACGCTCTCGATACCAGCGATAGGCTCGATCGATCTGAGCTTCTGCAATTAGGGTAATCTCAACCTGAAATACCATATTTTTGTTGCATTTCTTGAACGAAATCCCCAATAGGGCGAGTTTGACCGCGCTCTAGTTCCTCAAAGCCTTGTCCAATACCTGCAATTGTTTCTAACCGATCTATCAGTTGGCGGAGTTTGACGGGATCGATTTTGCTAGGATCGAGAAAGGTAACAAGCACTTGGGATTCGCTAACATCTTGTGGTAGCTCGGTGAGATGAACTTGCCCATCTTGGTAAATTCCGGTGATGGTTTTTAGCATAGGTTGCAGTTAGTGTTGAATCTGTTTTAATTTTAAGCTGATAAGCACTATTGCAAGTGCGATTACCCAAGGGGTAGCGCCAGGGGCGATCGCAAGTTGTTCAATTGTCTCTAATCCAAAATACTGCGCCATATCTGCGTTTCTTTGCTAAAGCCCTAAGCAAGACTATTTTTTCAAACCTGCCAATGATTAAAATCATTCCAACGCTAGAAGTTACTAAAATCTGTCGTTGTGCGTACTGGTTAAAAGTAGACAAATAACACTCAAGTAGGTTGCAAAGTATGAGAGTAGTAAATCAAACTTGCAATTAAAGTCACAGGGAAACTGTTATGCGTTGGGAATTTGGGCGGAGAAGTAGCAATGTTGAAGATCGTCGCGGCGCAGGGGTTTCCGGCCCCGTAGTCGGCGGTGGAATTGGTTTTATTGTGTTGTCCTTAATTGCCGCATTTTTCGGTGTAGATCCAGCGATTTTAGAGCAAGTTGCACCTAGTAACGATAATTCACCTTCTGTAACTAGGCAAAATTCCCCCGAAAGTAATCGCCTTGCAGACTTTGTTTCTGTTGTTTTAGCTGATACTGAAGATACTTGGAAGCCGTTATTTAGAGAGATGGGCGGCAACTATGTAGAGCCTACTTTAGTGCTGTTTTCCGATAGAGTAGAATCAGCTTGCGGTTTTGCTAAGGCGGCGGTGGGTCCTTTTTATTGTCCTGCTGACCAAAAATTGTATATAGATTTAAGTTTTTACCGAGATTTGCAAGAGCGTCTTCAAGCACCAGGAGACTTTGCTCAAGCTTATGTAATTGCTCATGAAGTTGGACATCACGTCCAAAACTTAATGGGAATATCTGATAAAGTCCGCTCTTTGCAAAGTCGAGTCAGTGAAGTAGAAGCAAATCAACTTTCTGTGAGGTTAGAGTTGCAGGCTGATTGTTTTGCAGGTATTTGGGCAAACAAAGCCCAGAATTCAAGGCAGATTTTAGAACCGGGTGATATAGAAGAAGCGTTAAACGCTGCTAGTAGTATTGGGGATGATCGCTTGCAAAGTCAATTTAAAGGCTATGTAGTGCCAGAATCCTTTACTCATGGTAGTTCGGCTCAAAGAGTTCGTTGGTTTAAGCAAGGAATCCAAACCGGAGATCCGGCACAGTGCGATACTTTTAAATCAGCTAGACTCTAACTATAGTAAGGGAATTGCTTGAGCTAAACTATTGCAAACCCCTGTAAAAAAGTCTAAGTCTAAAGTTTCAATGCGATCGCTTTCTTTGTGATAATGAGGATTTCTCAGCATAGCGGTATCTGTTACCATTATTGCTTTATAACCTCGATCCCAAAATGGCGAATGATCGCTCCAGCGCGTCTGAGGAACAATTAATCCGCGATTAGGTGCAGGTAGCCATTGACACGCCGTACCATGTTTACGCATATTCTTACTTAGGCTAAGTAAATCGGGAATAGTTGGTAAGTTGCCAATCAAAGCTATAAAATCTCCGGTATTTGGGTAGATACGCTCTAAAGGCGATGGATAACGTTGAGAACCAGGTGTAGAGTCACAATAGCCCAGCATTTCTAGAGAAATCATTAACCGTAATGGCTGCTGTTGGCTATGCAATTTATTGGCGTAATCAATACTACCCAATAAGCCGTATTCTTCCATATCAAAAGCAACTAGCTGGAGTGGGTGCTTAATCGGTTGCGCTGCAAAGATTCTTGCTAATTCAAGCAAAGCTGCAACCCCAGTAGCGTTGTCATCTGCGCCAGGGGTTCCGGGTACGCCGTCATAGTGTGCGCCAATTAAAATCGGTTGCTTTGTGGTGCTATTAGCGGCGGGTAAATGCAAAATTAGGTTTTGGTGAGTTCGTCCATTTACTTGAAACTCGTGAATTTCAACCCTTCCCCACTGTTGCAATTGTTGAATGATGTATTGCTGGACAAAAAAATGCCCAGCCGTAGAGAAATAAGGATCGCGATCGCGTACCAGTTGAATGAGATGATCGTATAAACGTTGTTTGAGATCCACGTTTTTAAACAAATTCGCCTTTAGCTACCATAATTACTTTACCGCCCACAAAAACATTGATGTCTGCGTCTGTTTTTTGAGCTTTTAACAATAACAGTGAATCTCTACCAATTTCGTAACCTTGTTCGACGCGAATATCAATAGAATCAGTCTTAAAATAGGCATAATTCGCTAAATACCCAGCCAAACAACCATTAGCGCTCCCCGTCGCCGGATCTTCGGGAACACCTAAGTAATCGCAGAATACGCGCACGTTTAAGTTATTTTCTTTGTGATAGGTTTCCGGGCAAAATATTAAAATTGACTTAGCTTCGGTGTTACTAATCAATTCAAAATACTTTTCTAAATTTACTTTAGCTTTTTTGACTGCGGCTAAGGTTTTTAAAGGCACGATTATAAATGGTAAACCTGTAGAAACGGATTGAATCGGAAAGTTACTATCTATATCGTCTACAGTTAAATTTAATACTTGTGCGATCGCATCTATACTAAAAGTCTGTCCAAAAATCGGCGGTTTCTGTTGCATCCACAGCAAATCTACAGAATCATCTGAGTAGTGTAGAGTGACAGGTATTTGTCCGACTTGTAAGTTTAAGATAACTTTGTCAACAGGTTGCCCAATAATCTCTTGCTGAATGATGTATGCAGTTCCTAAAGTAGGATGACCTGCAAAAGGAATTTCTTGCGCTGGGGTAAATATCCGCACGTCATAACCACCATCGTGGCTGTAATTATCAATAATAAAAGTCGTCTCAGAATAGTTTATTTCTTTAGCTAGACGCTGCATTTGATGACTTGTTATTCCAGCATCCATAAATACGGCTAGTTGATTACCATTATATTTTTCCTGTGCAAACACATCGACAATATAATATTTCACGATCGCTATTTTTTAGAGTTTATTTTTGATTTTAGGGGAATAAATGCGAAGCCTGTTACCGGGCGCGCTATCGCACTACCACTTTAAGCCTTGTTACATAAGTCTTTCAGATAACACAACGCCTAAAAAGTATCAGGTTGCTCTGTCAAAGTTTCTACTAACAAAGTCATTTGCTGCTGCTTTTGATTTAAAAAAGCTTCGCACTCGCGCAAATACTCTACCGCCGTACTAAACTCTGTAAAAACTTCTGCAAGCTCTAATTCGCCGGATTCTAGTTGATTGATAATGTTCTCAACTTTGGCAACAGTCGCCTCATAATTCCAATTTGGTTTCTTTTTAGCGCGGGGATCGGTCATTATTTATCGAGAATTTCTGTTACTTTAACTTTAACTTGACCTGTACCTAGTTGAAGGAGCAACTCTTGCTCCTTCGCTAATTGGGAACTAGATCGCGCGATCGCCCCTTTTTCTGTTCTCACTACCGCATAACCCCGCTTTAATACCGCCTTGGGGTCTAAAGTTGCAAGTTTTTCCTGCAAAAACTTACAGCGCAAAGTCTCCGTTTGTAAGCATTTTTGCGTTAATTGGACTAACTGTTGCTTTTGCCAACCAATTAGCTGTGTTTGTTGCCCAATTTGGCGCTCTAAAGGCAAACGTTGCAAGCGACTTTGCAAGCGCTGGAGACGATTTTGCACAGTATCTATTTGACTTTTAGCCGCCCTTTGCAAAGCTTGCAGGCGCTCTTGATGTTCGGCGTAAAGGCTAGTAAGTTCTGGTACAACTTGTTCGGCGGCGGCGGTGGGAGTATGAGCATAGGCATCGGCGACCAAATCGGCTAAAGATTCGTCCCTTTGATGACCGATTCCAGTAATTACGGGAATTGAACAATTGGCGATCGCTCGTACTACTCTTTCATCATTAAAACACGCCAATTCCTCTGTTGCACCGCCACCACGAGCTAATATTAGTACTTCTGCCCGTCCATCTCTTTCTACTCGCTCTATGCCTTTAACAATCGATGCTGGCGCTTGTTCTCCTTGGACAATTGCCGGAGAAAATAACACCTGCAAACCTGGGTAACGCTGCCCTAAAGTTTTTTGCATATCTCCCCAAGCGGCGGCGGAGGCTGAAGTAACTACAGCGATGGTTTGGGGGTGCAAGGGTAGGGGCTTTTTCCGCTCAGGGTCAAACAACCCCTCCGCCGCCAAGAAGCCGCGCAACTGCCGATAACGCAACGCTAATAAGCCTTCCCCCGCAGGCAAACTTTGCCACACCGTTAATTGATATTGTCCACGAACTGGATACAACCGAATACTACCTAAAACTATTACCTGCTCCCCCATTACAGGAACTTGTGCCAATTTTTCTAACTGACCATGCCAAGCAACACAACTGATTGCGGCTTTGTCTTGGGGATCTGTGAGGGTAAAAAATAGTCCTTTGCGGTGATGATTGGTACTAGAAACTTCTCCAGTAATCCAAACTTGGCGTAATTGCCCGTCTTGCTCTAATAATTCTTGAATGTAAGCTGTAATTCCGCCGACAGAAATTGGGGCTAATTCGGGTACAGTATCCGGTAGAGGGATCATGGAAACAACGCGATCGCGCTTGACACACACTAATCTTAAACTACTGCAAAATCGAGAACTTTCCCCCTAAAAATCTCTGCTCCTCGCGCTTTACATTACTTCACTTAACGCTTAATCGCCTACCAAGCGTAGAGGCGAAAAATTAGCTAAAATAGTATATCTGCACTACTGCTGAATCAACTGACAATTTTTTATATCTCTCCCTATTTAGAGGCGCGAATGGCAACCGAAACAACAGACACCACTGGCAAGCAAAAAGCCCTAACTTTAGTTCTTAACCAAATCGAGCGCAGCTTTGGTAAAGGTGCAATTATGCGCCTTGGCGATGCCACTCGCATGAAAGTAGAAACAATTTCTAGTGGCGCGCTCACCCTAGATTTGGCTCTAGGTGGCGGTTTACCCAAAGGAAGGGTAATTGAAATCTATGGCCCAGAAAGTTCTGGTAAAACAACTTTAGCCCTCCATGCCTTAGCTGAAGTGCAAAGAAATGGCGGTGTAGCCGCCTTCGTTGATGCCGAACACGCTCTCGATCCCACCTACGCCGCCGCCTTGGGTGTAGACATTGCCAACTTGCTAGTTTCCCAACCAGATACCGGAGAATCGGCTTTAGAAATTGTCGATCAATTAGTGCGAAGTGCCGCCGTTGATATTGTAGTTATTGACTCGGTGGCGGCGCTAGTACCACGCGCAGAAATTGAAGGCGAGATGGGAGATGTCCATGTCGGCTTGCAAGCTCGATTGATGAGTCAAGCTTTACGTAAAATTACTGGCAATATTGGCAAATCTGGCTGTACGGTAATCTTTTTGAACCAGTTACGTTTAAAAATTGGTGTTACTTACGGTAGCCCCGAAACTACAACAGGCGGTAATGCGCTAAAATTTTATGCTTCGGTGCGCTTAGATATCCGCCGGATTCAAACCTTGAAAAAAGGTACTGATGAGTTTGGCAACCGCGTCAAAGTTAAAGTAGCCAAAAACAAAGTCGCTCCACCATTTCGGATTGCTGAGTTTGACATTATTTTTGGCAAAGGTATTTCTACTCTAGGTTGCATCGTAGATTTAGCTGAAGAAACCGGGGTAATTGTCCGTAAAGGTGCTTGGTATAGCTACAACGGCGAAAATATATCTCAAGGTCGAGATAATGCGATCAAATACCTAGAAGAAAAGCCAGAAATTGCCGAAATTGTCCAGCAACAGGTACGCCAAAAACTAGAAATGGGAGCCGTTGTTTCTGCTAACTCTGTAGCAGTAGTTAGTGAAGACGATCAAGTCGATGAAATTGACGAGCTTGATGGCGAGTAGATAACACTATTGGCACAAAATAGCGCTCTCTAGTAGGAGCGCTATTTTATGGTAGATATGTTTATTATATTTATCTGCACCGATTAGATTGTTTTAGTAACTAAAGTTGGAGCCTCGCAAGGCGCGATGGAGTATTTAACCAAATCTGCCAATTCTTGCAGTTGGCTAATTGCTTCTGCGCCTTCTAACTTCATCAATTCGCGGTCATCCCGCATTTCTGTCCAGGTGATTCCATAATCGGATACTAAAAACCGAATTAGATGGTTTTCATTTAAACTAACCATGAATGAGGCACTACTCATTTGACCGCCACAGGTATAACAAGATGCTGGGTAGCCACGACGCTCTAGCACAATGGCTAAAGCTTGTAGGTTCATTACCAGATCCTGCACAAATTGTCGGTGTTGCTGTGCTAGTCTTAAAAACACTTTTTTCCTCCAAACACCACGTCTTATTGTAAGCCCTTTTTTATATTTTCTTTAGATTTGTTGCCAAATTAGGTAAACAAATCTGCAAATACACTTTATGGGCATTGTTTTAACTATTCATACTGAAGTTAACCGATCCCCGATAGAAGTGGTAGCTCTTATCCAACTAAAAACGGTACTATTTCCATAAAAATACCGTTGAAGTGCTTGCTATACAAGCACCGTAGCTATTTTTTTCCAAACAATTAAACTATTTATATTTAATACTTTAGATATACAAATGCTGTCGCTTATCCAAGGCGCGAACTTAATCTATACTCAATTTGGGCTTCAACACTTTAGACTTATCACTCGATCTAATTAGCTGACTTAAGTTTATTTTTGAGCAAATATGCGACTAACTCGCAAAATCCCTCACCTTCGGCGGCGGTTGTAATGTAAGTTGGCTGATACTGCATTTGGTTTGCATAGTGTCCCACGTTGGCAACGCCTACAGAATGCTTGAAGTAGCTGGGGTTAAACAAGCTTTCGTCGTTGGGACTATCACCTACAGTCACAACTTGATCTAAGGTAAATTGCGGAAAATAATCGCGCAGCACTTGCAATAATCCTGCGCCTTTGTCTTGGCTGAGAGGTTTAATATGACACTGCACATTACTGTAAGTAAAACCCCAGCCTAATTGAGCGCATAATTGTCCTAATTGTTGCAATTGTTTTACCTGCAAAGGTTGCACATCAAAAGTCCAGTCAGTAAGGCGAAAGCGGTTATCGGCGGATTCTTGGATATGGGGGAATTTGTGCTTGAGTTTCTGAAAAATCTCCTCTAACTGCTGTCTGTGGCTAGTTAAATCAGTTATAGAGCTTAGGCTTGTAGGTAATTGCTCCCCATTATGATAGTACAAACCGCCATTTTCAGCGATCGCACCATCTACGGACAAATAAGCCGCAAGTCCGCTTACCCAACCCGCCGAACGCCCAGTTGTGACTATTACTTTAATATCTGCGGCGGTTAAATCTGTTAAAGCTTGGAGCAATGCTGGGGTAAATTTCCCCGATTGGGTTAAAGTACCGTCCATATCGGTCGCAATTAAGCGAATAGCGCTAAAAGTAGCATTCAAGAGTTTATCAGCCATTAAATTACCGCAATACAATCAATTTCTACCAATACATCTTTAGGTAAACGGGAAACTTGAATGCAAGCACGAGCGGGGGCTGTAGCTTCATCGAAGTATTGGCTGTAAACTGAGTTCATAGTGGCAAAATCGTTCATATCTGACAAAAATACTGTAGTTTTTACCACATTTTCGCAACTAACCCCGGCGGCGGTTAGTATAGCTTTAAGATTTGTTAGCACTTGCCTAGTTTGCTCTGTTATATCGCCATCGCCGACAAGTTCGCCAGTGCTGGGATTGAGGGGAATTTGCCCAGAAACAAATAGCATTTGTCCGCTTGCAGATATTGCTTGATTGTAAGGGCCCACAGGTGCGGGCGCAAGGTTTGTATTGATAACTTGTTTGTTCATAATTAATAAGATAGACGGGGACGAATGCCGTAATGTCTGTAACGCCAATAATCTTTTAAAATGCGATCGTGGTCAAAGCATAAGTTAGCAGGAATCCGCCACGATTCAAATATTCCGTAGCTTTTAGCATCGTCTCCCGCTTGGGGAACTCCTGTTGCTGTAGCTAAAAATACTAGGCTCATTGTGTGAGAGCGGGGATCACGTTTAGGATCGGAATATACCTGGAATTGTTCGATTAATTCGATTTCTAAGCCGATTTCTTCTAAGGCTTCGCGTTTAGCTGCAACTTCGGCGCTTTCTCCATAATCAATAAAACCCCCAGGAATTGCCCAGCCTAAAGGCTCGTTGTGTCGTTCTATAAGGATAATTGGTCTATGGGGGCGATCCCCAAGTTCAATGATAATGTCAACAGTAGGAGCCGGATTGCGGTAAGTCATTTAATATAAAAAGTTAATTATTCATCATTTACTCATCTTCTGGGTGCGGAAACAAAGTAAATAACGGTTCATTTTTGATTTTTAGGCGCTTGCTCAAAACGCTCTAGCAAACTAGCAACAAAAGTTTCACCATCAATGGGCGGAGTATGGTGTGATGCTGTGTGTGCTTCAGTTATTAGCTCTCGAACTTCTTGCGTCCACTGCTGATAACTATAGTTTTCTGCCAACAAGTGCAATGCAGTATCGATAATTTCATCGGCATTATTACATTTACCCGTTGCCAGCAAGTTTTGAATTACTTGTTCTTGTTCTGGCTTTAACGTCATGCTCATAATCGATATTTTTACTGTTGTTTTTATAATAAGCGCACATTGCCACGTCTTAAGATAGTTTCTAAGTGGTTTGTACCATGATAAATTTTTGGCGATCGCTTTTTGAGCGCAATTTTACTTATGCCTTTTCCTAGATCCAGTGGTATTTTACTTCATCCGACTTCTTTTCCCGGTCGCTTTGGGATTGGCGATTTGGGTTTAGAAGCTTACAAGTTTATTGATTTTTTGGCAAAAAGCAATCAGCAATTTTGGCAAGTATTACCTGTAGGGCCCACAGGGTACGGCAATTCGCCTTATATGTCTTATTCGGCGATGGCGGGAAACCCTTTATTAATTAGTCCCGAAGCCTTGCGAGAACAAGAATTACTCGCCGAGGAAGATTTTGCTAATTTGCCCGATTTTCCTACCCAAAAAGTTGATTTTGAGCAGGTAATCAACATAAAAATGCCATTACTAAAAAAAGCCTGCGAGAATTTTAAAACTAAAGCCGCACCTGTACAGCAAAAAGAGTTTTCTGGCTTTTGCGAAACTAAGGCTTACTGGCTTGACGATTATGCTTTATTTATGGCGATTAGAGATGCTAAACAAAACGCCGGATGGCATACTTGGGAGCCAGAATTAGCTAAAAAGCAACCGGAAGCAGTTGAACAATGGCGTAGCAAACTTGCAGACGAAATTTTTTACTACAAATACACTCAATTTGAGTTTTTCCGTCAATGGTCAACATTAAAGCAATACGCCAATATGCGCGGAATTGAAATTGTCGGCGATATTCCCATTTATGTAGCTCACGATAGCGCCGACGTATGGGGAAATCCCGAAAACTTTTGCTTAGATGAACAGGGTAACGCCGCCCAAATGGCAGGAGTCCCACCAGATTACTTTAGCGAAACTGGGCAATTGTGGGGTAATCCTGTCTACAACTGGGAGCAATTGCAAGCGACCAATTTTAAATGGTGGGTGCAGCGATTTCAAGCAATGCTCGACTATGTAGATATCATCAGAATTGACCATTTTAGAGGCTTCGAGGCTTACTGGGCAGTGCCGCAGGGTGAAACTACAGCGATGAATGGTAAGTGGGTTGAAGCCCCCGGATCGGCGTTGTTTAAAGTATTAAATGATAAGCTTGGTAAGTTGCCTGTGATGGCGGAAGATTTGGGGGTAATTACGCCCGAAGTAGAAGCGTTGCGCGATGAATTTGAGTTTCCAGGGATGAAGATTTTGCATTTTGCTTTTGGTTCCGATCCTGGCAACCCTTATTTGCCTTTTAACTACCAGCGCAATTGTGTTGTTTATACTGGCACTCACGACAACAATACAACGGTAGGTTGGTTTAACGACCTGTCAGACCACGAAAAAACGTCAGTAGAGCGTTATTTAGGTTGTATTAGTCCTGATGGCATCCACTGGGATTTGATTCGGTTGGCTTTAAGTTCGGTAAGCAATCAAGCAATTATTCCTGTGCAAGACTTGCTTGGCTTGGGAACTGAGGCGCGCATGAATGTGCCGAGTTTTGGCGATGGTAACTGGCAATGGCGCTATCAATACGATGACTTGACGGAGGATTTGAGTTTTCGTCTGAAAACTTTAGTTCAGTTATACGGGCGAGCGCCAATGGTTGCGGGAGAGTAACATTATCAGGGAGACAAATTTGTCTCCCTCTAGCGTCAAATTGGTGCAGCAAAGGTTAGCTCTTGGACTTCGCCTAAATTGCCCATTTGCTTAGACTCTTTTTGATTAATCGTTAGCAATACTCCGCCAGCATTACCCGCCAATACTGTTAAGTTGTCTTTTGCTACCCAAGTGCGCTGAGTTCCCGATGGTAAAAGTCCTTGAAAGGCAATTTTGCCGTCGGCTACTACTTTAATCCACGATGGCGCTTTTAAAGTAACGCCAATTTGAATTTGTTTGTTAATTTTAGGATTACTGCTAACAGACTCTACCTTGCTTGAGCCTTTGGGTGGTGCGGTGGTACTATCGGCAACTAAGGGCAATTCTGGCAATTGATTGTTAGTTTGCGCCTCGTTACGACTCAAAGAGCGCGATAGTGTACTAACTGCTAGAGCGATCGCAATTATATACATTACGTACAAATGAATTGGACGCAACTGGATTACAGGTAATATTAAACTCCAAGCAGGCTTACTATTAGTGCGATTACTTTTGCTAGTTGGAAAGCTACTAGCTAATTCTTCTCCATTCAAGCCTAAAGCTTCAGCGTACTGTCTGATAAACCTTTGGATATATATAGATTCTGGCAGTTCCTCTAATAAACCTTTTTCAATCGCTACCAATAAATGTTGGCGAATCAAGGTTTTTGCGGCGACTTCTTCAATAGATAAAGCTTGTTCTAAACGCTTTTGGCGTAGTTTGTCTCCTATTTGACTTAGTAATTCGGCTTGTTGTTCTTTGACTGGACGTATCGCTTCACTCGTTTTCCCACACCACTTCATTTTAATCCACTCCTAAAAAGCATCTGGCTCCTCAACCGATGCAATGCTCACAGCTTTCTGGGAAAGGTTTTTCCCTGATCCCAATTCACCCTTTTGCAAAAAGCAAATTTCCGTATCTTTAAGGTAACGATAGCAACCTTTGGGTAACAGCGCTTCTGTTGACGGTTGCAATCTAATTGTCCCAATGGCGGTACGATGCAAGGAAATTACGGGGTATCCTAACTGCTCGGCAATTCGCCGAATCTGTCGATTTCTCCCTTCTTTCAAAACAATCTCTAAACAAGTAGTTTGCTCGAAATTCTTACCTTTGGCAATGATTCGTAAAGAGCAATTACGAGTTTTTCTACCTTCTAAAATAACCCCTTGTCGCCATTGTTGTAACACGGTTTCGGGTGGATTACCTTTTACCCAAACATAATAGGTTTTCGGGATGCTGTGACGGGGATGAGTAAGTTTATTTGTTAGTTCACCATCATTAGTTAGGATCAATGCTCCCGTAGAATCAACATCTAAACGCCCTACCGGGTGGATTCCCATACCTATTTGTAAGTTTTTTGGTAGCAAGTCGATAACTGTTTTGCGTCCTTGGGGATCGTCGCAAGTAGAAACTACCCCCTTGGGTTTGTTGAGTAGTAAGTAAATAAGTTTAGGGCGAAACTGAGACTGAAGGAGTTTACCATCTACAGAAATCTTATCAGTTTCCAGATCCGCTTTTGCGCCCAGACTTGCTACTACGCCATTGCATTGCACTCTCCCCGCGACAATTAGCGCCTCTGCTTGACGACGAGAAGCAATCCCCCATTGGGAGAGAATTTTTTGTAACCTTTCCTCCATACTAAGTTAGGTCTAATTTCCGCTATATATTTACAGATATTACACGGGAATTTTGCAATCCCTCACTTAAATATATTGAACGCTTTGATTACTGATAATCCACCAAAAAAGCCTAGCCGACTGATTGGCAATATTCTATCGCCAGCAATTGAGTTGTGGCTAAGATCCCAAGTTCAGCAAGTATCTAATCTCAAGGTACAAATAGAAGGAAAAAGTCGCCAAATCCTGACGGGAAATATCCCAGGCGTTTCTATAGTAGCCAGTGATGCGGTTTATCAAGGGCTGCACGTAGCAGAAATTCAGCTATATGCTACAGGTATTTTGATTAATTTAGGTCAAGTAATTAAAGGTCAACCCTTGAAGCTGTTAGAAAAAGTGCCTGTAACGGGTAAATTGCAACTGCAACAGGCTGATATTAATGCCTCTTTGAATACGCCTTTACTATCCAATGCTTTAACGGAATTACTCCTAAAACTAGCTCCCCAAGCTGCTGATAAACAAGTGCAATGGGACAAAGTTATAGTAAATGATGGTCAAATCAGGTTAAATGCAACAATGGGCGATCGCCAACAGATTATTCTCCAAGCTGGTTTAAAATTATCTACAAGTCAAGAATTAGAGATTATTCAACCAACAATAGAAATTCCAGGAGTCAGTTTAACCAAGCTTGATAGTTTTAATGTTGACTTAGGCGCGGAAGTAGAGCTTGAGGAACTAACCTTGCATCCTGGTAAAATTATCTGTAGGGGCAAAATTAACGTTTTACCCTAACTCGGTAATAACGGCAATAGCAGAGTTATAAAATAGTAAACCAAAGGAGCCGTAAAAACATAGCTATCAGCACGGTCTAAAATCCCGCCATGACCGGGGATTAGCTGACCTGAATCTTTAACTCCTGCATCACGTTTCATCATTGATTCGGTCAAATCGCCAAGCAAACTTGCAATCCCAATAATTAACCCCAAGGCTAAACCCGTCCATTGCCAACTTGACCAGTCTAAATACCACGCCCCAGTTATGGCGACAACTACGCTACCAAATACGCCAAAAACTGCCCCCTCAACAGTTTTTTTCGGGCTGATATTGGAAAGGCGAGTTTTGCCGAAAAATTTGCCGATAAAGTAAGCGCCAATATCCGCCGCCCAAATACACAAAAAAGTTAGTAGAGTTATTTTTAAACCTTGAGGTAATACTTGCAGATTTGTCCAATCTTCCACCCAGTAGCCGCCCAAAGGTAAATTACTTACTGTATCCAGACTCCGCATTCTTACCCAATAACTCGGCAAATACCCGCCATAAAATAGCCCTAAAATTGAGGTAGAAATATCAGCAATAGTGGCAAGTTTGGGTTGAAACAGCAAGTAAAAACAAATAAATGTCCCGGCTACAGGCATGACAACATCGGCTAAATCAGGGGATAATGTAGCGACAATGAGTAGCAGTTGACTAACCGCCAAAGTAGTTTTGGCGGCAGGTGCTATACCTGTAGCGCGTACCAAATCAAAGTATTCTAACTGACCCAAATAAACGATCGCGCAAAACATTAAGGTAAAATACCACCCGCCGAGCAGAGTAGCACTTAAAGCCAGTGCGATCGCAATAATTCCACTAATAAGTCGTGACCAAGACATAAGCAAAAGACAAAAATAGGCATTACTTAAAGCTCAAAAGCTGTAACGAGTGGTTACTTTTACACTTGCACCGCTCAGTTTTATCTTTCACTTAAAACTGAAAACCATACATTGAGCTTTTACTTTCATATTCGCTTTAGTCTAGCTTTTCGCCGCTCAAAATAAAAATTGGATTTACCGCCGCAAAGGTTTGTTGCGTCCCCCGCGTCTCTAAACGATTAACCGCCGATTGTACTACTTCTATATTACGGGCTTGGAGTTCAGACAAGGTTTGAGAAACTGCATACAGGGTTTCTAAACTAATAGCAGTGGCTACAACGCGCCCCTGGACTGGCAAATACTCCCATACAGCTTTTAAAATATCTTTAACTTGACGACCACCTTCAATGCAAACTCGTCCTGGACGATTTTTTATGGCTGCCAAGCATTCGGGAGCGTTAGAAACAATTACTTCAACATTTTTTACTTCAAAGACTTCGCAATTACGCCGAATTAAGTTTGCGACTTCTTCATCTCTTTCAATGGCGATAATTTTACCTTGAGGACACAGTAACCCCACTTCTACGGGGATTGTTCCCGTACCTGCGCCAATATCCCACAACACAGAATCAGCTTGCAGTCGCAATTGAGCAATTAATAACAGCCGAGTTTCGCGCTTTGTGAGGGGAATTCCTGGTAAACGCTCGAATAACTCATCAGGAATCCCAGAAGTAATGTAGGGCCATATTTGACTGGGCATAAAATACCTGTATAAATCCAGAACATATAGATTGTAATCAGCTTTAACAAAAAACTTTTTTTTGTTCTGACTCAGACGTAAATATTATTTGTTTGGAGTTTTTGCGTTAATGAATCCCATCAAATCCGAATAATTTAGCGAGTCCACCAATCAAAGCAACCAATAATCCAATTGCTACACCTCTATTAATAAATTCCTGAGTGTCCAATCGTTTATCAATTCCTTCAACTTTTTGATCTAAAACTTTAACATCAGTCTTTAGTTGGGAGACATCTTCGCCAATTTTGTCTATTTTATCTTCTAGCTTGTCTATTTTGACTTCTAACTTTTCAAACTTAGTATCAAATTTATTTTCTAGTTTGTCAAAAAGTTCTTTAATGTCGTACTCAACGTTTAATGTCATGGTTGCTCATTTTCCTAGGAAATAATGCAGAGGCATATTTGGCTAGTCCTATTATATAAAGTAGAAGCTTGCTTGCAGTCACAACCCAGGCTATAAAAGAGCTATAAGTCCCCAGCGTAAACAATGACTACTCAAATCTTAGGCGATTTCTACAAGATTGAGCAGCAAATAGCTAAAAAGGCTGGACGAAAAACTTTGATAATCGCACATTGATTACAAGTAAAGTAGCTTAGAAGATATTAGAGGACTTTACAGGGGATTTAATATGTTTGGTTTAGGATGGCTGGAAGTTGGTGTAATTGCCATAGTGGGAGTTTTTATTTTTGGAACAAAAAAAATTCCCGAACTAGGTAGTTCGTTAGGTAAAACTTTGCGCGGCTTTAAAGAAGAACTTAAAGGCAATGATTCTAGAGACGAGGAAGATAAGGAATAAAAGTTGATAGAAGTGCGATCGCACTTCATCTATAATTTGACAATTTTCTCTCCTTTCTATAGGTGAATTTTTCAGGTAAAAGCGATCGCATTCCAAATTCAACTCTGTGGGCGAAATAAATGGTTGTGTTCGGGATGGTACAAACGACTTCGCACTTCTCCCATATTTTGCAACGCTGGACTAATTACATACAATGTTGTGCGAATTAAATTTTCTTTTTGGGTAACTTCTGCCATTTTGTTAAGAGGTACTACTAAAATCTTTTCATCTACCCAACCCAAGCGAAAACAGATAGCTACGGGGGTTTCGGGGGTGTAGTGTTCTAGTAGTTGAGCTTGGGCATTATCTATATGACGAGCGCTCAAATACAGACACAGACTAGCTTTATGGGCAGCTAGAGAGGCTAATTCTTCGGTGGCGGGTACTTGGGTGCGTCCGCTAATGCGACTAAGAATAATTGTCTGTACTACTCCCGGAACAGTTAATTCTATTTTGAGTTTGGCGGCGGCGGCTTGAAAGGCGCTAATTCCGGGGATAACTTCAAAAGGAATATCGGCGGCGGCTAAGGCTTGCATTTGTTCGTGAATGGCGCTGTAGAGGCTGGGATCTCCCGATTGGAGGCGAATTACCGATTTATGCGATCGCACTCTTTCCACCATTAAAGGCAAAATTTCCTCTAAAGTCTTATTAGCAGTGCGAATAATCTCCGCATCGGGGCGACACCATTGCAATATTTGTTTGGGTACTAAAGAATCCGCAAATAAAATTACATCAGCTTGAGCTAAAAGTTTTTGCGCCTTGACGGTGAGCAAATCGGGGTCGCCGGGCCCCGCGCCTACGAGGTAAACTGCTGGTGCTAAAGGAATAATTGGCGTTGATTGGAGAAGCTCTGATTGGGACATAAAAAAACTTTTACTAATTTTATATTTTTTTGCGGAACGGGCTTATCTGCTGGTGAAGTAATAAATGGTAGATGCACCCTGGTTAAGCTCTAGATTTGACTCTAGAGCTTTTTTTTGCAAATTTTATCTTTGGGACAACGATCGCTCTTTTTTTCTTACTGGTGCAACATCTGGTAAAGAGCGCTTGTAAATGTACAGCCAAGCTAATCCCGTTAATCCTAAAATAATACAGACTAAACTTACAACTTGAGCCATCCGTAACCATCCCAGCATCAAGCTGTCGGTACGCAAACCCTCAATCCACAACCGCCCTAAACTGTAAGTAACCAAATAAACTAAAAATAACGTCCCGGTTTTGAGTTGCTTTCCTTTCCATCCCCGAAAAAATAGCGTTATTAACAAGCCAAATACCATTAAATTCCACAGCGACTCGTATAAAAATGTCGGGTGAAAGTAAGCAATATCGGCGGCG
>QQTW01000302.1_pt1 | contig 29876 bp, 21 predicted proteins | sample 1904831 | NCBI WGS metagenome assembly QQTW01 (sample SAMN09435610, study PRJNA476489) | Subsurface metagenome, whole genome shotgun sequencing project.
ACGGGCCAGTCAAAACAGCATTCGTCATAGAGTCATTCTTGAGTTCGAGATCCTGCTCATCCACAAACAGAGAGAGACGCCCTTCTGCAGCAGTCTCTGGGTGACTGAGACGCACCCTGCGAATGCGGAGTTTGTCGCCATCGATGTAGGACAGGAATGCAGCCATTGCACCGCCTTGCGTCGCTGTCCACGAACTCCATGATAGATAGGAAACAGAACGCTGCTCGGCTGATGCTATTGCCAACAGAGAAGCGGCGAATGGTATGGTAACCGGTGTAGCTGATATGTTAACATGCCCGAGCACCTCCGCTCGCCAACGTTGAGCTTCTGTAGAAGTTTGACTGGCAGATCTAGAGACATGGATGAAAACGAGCTCATTATTATCGTTTGTGACTGCTAGTACAGCAACTCCCCATGTCTTAGCAATATTTTCGGGTCTCGTATGATCCTCGAGAAAGCACGCTGGACTCCATGCAAACGCTCTCGACCTGACCCGCAGCTGGATTAATTCTTTCCTATGCCGATCATCTAGCGCTTGCTGTTCGTGTATTTCATCATAGTACTTTCTTATCGCATTGTTGACAACCAAAACTCTTCTCCAACCTCGCGAGTTTCTTGGGTCATTAGTGGAAGTCCAAATGGAAAGTAATAAGTTGGTCGTCAAAACACCCAATACCGATCTTCTATGCTTTGCCAAACCTGGAGGAGACCACAACAATGCCGCAACATTGCCGATTGCCTCTTCTTCTCCGATGGAGAAAATTCTAGCGCTAGCTGGGTGTTTAAAGGGCCACTCATCTGTAGTGAAGCTATTGACCCTGAATCGGACGTCTTCGATGAACGGCAACTCGTCAGCTTGATCGGATTTGTCCGCAGTCCTGTATTTTGGTACCTACAGCAGCATGTCAACAATGTAAGTTGATCTCACCCAATCAAAAGACCGACCAAGATGTGAACATGGTCGGCAGCTGCGACAGCGAGCTCTCCGTCCTCTGACCATGACAGACAATCTGTTGCGGAAGGATAGAGAGAGAGCTCTATATTTTGCAACATCGTGCGTACAACGGATAGTACCAGTTCGTCAAACAAGCGTTTACGTCTTGGACTTCTTTGACCATGCTATGCAACGTGCTCTGCTCATATAGCTGATTACTACATCGAACCTCCGCGTGAGCAGCGAAAGGTAGGAAGTAAACAAGTTCTCTAAGATGGCGCTATGGGTGGGAAAGGTAGCCGAATACCTAAATGTAAGTATCATCCTGTCCCCCGTCGCGAATTATGCAAATGAAATTCCAGCGAGGGCACCAGCTCCATTAAGTTACTAGGTGTCAGCAATTTTCCAATACGGCTGTTTTTGTCTGTTTACTTATAATTACATGCAAAAGCCACCGTCACTCCGACCCTAATTTCCGTGACTGTCGATTTGAATGCTATGCATAAACCCAACCCTAAGTATAAACCTATCCGCCGCTACCTTTAACGTCATTTCTATACAACCTTGCGTTACTTCGGAGCTCGAAAGCAAACAAGTGCTGGCTTTGCCCGCAAGATGGCTCTGCTGGGAGACGATACTCCGCGCAACGGGCAGGTTCTTTGCAGCCTGCAGGATTTTCCTGAGCGTGTTTGGCGAATTCTGCGGCACCTCTTAAGTGGGTCAATCATATCCATATGTTGGTCAATGTGAGAGATTGCCAGGTCCATCTAGTTGTGTGGTATGAGCTCTTGTAGAGCATCTTGGACGCTCTTGACAAAGACCGGATTATTTGCATCATAGAAAGGACATCCGAGGCTTACCAAGGAGGTGTGGACGTAGGGTGCGATACGCGGATCATGAGCGCATTGTAATCGTCTCTCGCATCGGCCTATGATCATGGGTTAGCCTTGCGCCTCTCTTTTCATGATGACATGATGCAAACCCTACTTAGGGGGTTTAGTACAAAGCCATCATGATAGCAAATAGCGGCAGTTGCGGATGAGGTTGTCAAACCAACCTCTATACCTGGTGGCAAGAAGTCATTGACTTGACCTATGTAAGCTAATATTGGCGATGCGAGTGTGCAAGAGAAATTGACAGTAATGACATTGATAGTAATTGCATGCGAGACTCCTACCTTTTAATCAGCATCCGGAACCGCCTGTCTCGAGTCTTGACTCCGTCCCCATCCCTCTGACAGCTCAGTTGAAGCTCTCTCGTCGCTATCAATGATGGTCCATGGCAGAGCTTCATGATCATTACCGCCTTCTTCATCTTGGTCCCGACCTCGAATGATAAATCTCTTCTGCAGGCACTGATCCGTTTGGATCACCGTGAGGACGGTAGCTAAATCCCTGAATGTTCTCTGCCTGTCTGTGATGGTGCGTGTGTATCTCGGTTTAATAAGAGTGACGCATCCGCCAGAGCTGGTGACACGGCCTTCACCTTTGACATTCTGAGTCGAGTGAGAAAGAGTCGATGATGATAAACGAAAGTGAGAGGGGATAATTGATAAATACAGGTGGATGTGATAATGCAACAAGCCCCTGTAGACAAAATGGTGTCAGGGGAAGGGACACAGAAAGAGGATACTGGAAGCAAGGCCTGAATTGGCAAGTGGGTAAGAAGGTGAAAGCTCTACGAGCTTCACAGTGCCTCGAGGCAACATGATGGATGAACCCCTCTATGTCCAGATTCAACACTCATCTAGATCTCGGCCTAATTGTCATTTAGAATAGATTTGAGACAATTCAGGGTGTAACGAGCGGCTTCCATTGATAATCTGCTTCCTCTGCCGACAATGCTTGCAATAGCAGACGCACTTTGTGCCGCGAGTGTGCCGTAGAGAATCATGCTGGCGGCGTTTTCTCTGCTGGAAGAAGAGACGGATCCATGCGACTTGTCGATTTTGGTAACCTTCCCTCTTTTGGTCGTGGAGTTAGACATTAGGGTTAAGGTATGAGTATAGCCGCTTCGCCCCAGCTGATCATCGAATTTGAATGTGCTATAGTCCAAGGTTGTAAATGGATGTCATCAAATATCACTTGGGGCACTCCATATGTCAGGACACGTCCATTGGGATATATGGCTGAGAGGACCTCTAACCATCATACACAACGTCGCTTTTCTGTTAACGTCAGGATCTTACTCCCGTTGTGCTGTCGAGGGGGCCTCAGATCTTTGGTACCCCGTTCCAGGCATTGGGTCAACACTGGCTTTCCGGACATCCTGACCTTCTTCCCAATATTAATCGAGGCATCTGTTTCCTCCCTCTTACTCGTTAACTTGCGCAATTGCCTTGGCCTTCCCGCCATGTCACATCTGGATCTTAAGATGGAGGGCCCCCAAGGCCACACCCTCACCGACAAGGCCTTTCAACTTCTCCGCAACTATCTCCAGCCAGACACGACCTTGACCCTGGAATCAACCGTCCGGTCGGTTCTGAGCCTCTTGCCAGAGAACGTTCCTCTGTCGACTGAGATCTGGTCCTTCGGCGAAATTTGCATCGAACTTGCTGAACAGATTCCCTTCCACCATCGGTCCCAGCTCAAGCTCTCTGCGCTTCTGGAGAGCCTGGGCAAGTCGACCAAGTTGGGTCAGGCAGTCACTTCGAAGGTCTATATGTTGACCAATCGAGATTTTAGATATCAATTATTACTAATGATTCCTAGGGTACAAAGTCGGGCCAATATTTGGAGTCCCTCAGGGATTCGTTGGGTACCCCGGACCCAGAGAATTCAAGCGAATACAGTAATATTCTTTATTCTTGGCCGGAAGGAAACACACGAAATCATAGTACTTTTTGAATATGCACATTGATTAAAACACTGTTTTCATGAATAACAACACAACAACAATTTCTTACAGATATTTGAGTATGCAGATTTATAATATAGATATAGATCTTTCATTTGCTATAATATGAAGCCTGTCACTAAGCAAATACATATGTTTTTAATGACATTTTATGTTTTGAGCAAATGCCGTCAAAATTGTGTGTTTTGACACATATTTTCATGAATAACAACACAACAACAATATTACAAAAAAAATCTGAATAGACAGATTTGTAAAGCAAATAAATAGCTATATTTTGATGTAAAAATCATCAAATTACATGCAGTATAACAGAAGTTATAGTAGAATCTGTTCAGATTTACATACAATTTCTGATGTTTTTCGCTGCAATTGCATGAAATAACAGAATACACTGTAACTTCTGCTATATTCAATATAATTTAATGATTTTTACACTCAAATATAGCTATTTATATGCTCTATGAATCTGCTTATTCAGAATTTCTTATTATATTATTGTTATGATGTTATTCATGAAACACTGCTATTGTCATGAGCACATGTTCAAAAAGTTCTATGATCTCGCATGTTTCCTTCCGGCCAAGAATAAAGAATATTACTGTACGTCAACTTCCACGCATTTGCAGCCAACCTCCATGAACGTGGCATTGTGGCCGGCCCCACATGGGCCATATGGGCGCAACGAGACGCACATGAAACAAGCCATGAAGACAGCACACATGATGCTTATGTCTTAGCAGCGGCACAATGGATCTTATGGTATGGACAGAGTTTCTTCAAGCAGGTGCTTTTCCCGGGAGATGTCACCTCCGACGACTTGCGGCTTTGGAACCCAGGTCCCCTCTACGAAGGCAAAGCATACCTCTCTCTCCAGAGATGGCATTTCTGGAGGGACGCATTTAAAGCTGTGGCCTCTGCAAATGGGAAGGAAAGGGGTCAAGAGTGTAGGAGCGTGGCGGCAAAAGCGGCGGAGATGATGGATTCTTTAGAAAAGAATATGACCTTTTGAACCTCTAGTGTATCAGTAAGACTGCCACAGACCAACGAACAAGTTTATTCAGTAATGCATATACACAATAAATGGGTAACGTAATATCTACAACCTCAAAACATCCGATCCATAGCCTTATGCGCAAGTTCCACCCCCAAAAACGTCGCCGCATTCGCCGGTACCGCCCTTGCCATTGCCGGGGCCATGCCCGGGAAGAACGCCTTCAACCCGCCATTCCGATACAACCCCTTGATGGTCCCACCAATCGTAGGCCGGCCTTCCGCACTCTGCAACCGACTCTTGATTGTATCCACCGGGAAAACCGGAATCCACATGGCCACGCCCGCCGCACCACCCGCCGCCATTACAGCCGGCAAACTCAGCGGTCCCGGATTACCGTCCTTATCCTTGGGCGTCAACCTCCGTTTCAGGTACTCATACGTCGCAAAATACGCCGCGGACCCGGGTCCATCTCTCGCCAAGGTCATTGCGCTACCCCGAAAAACGCTACGGATACCCCCCTCCTTGTACAGTTGGCGCACGACGTCGGTACCGCCGGAATAGCGCGGCTTCTCGCCGGGCGCGAGTTGTTTCTGGCCTTGGATTTGGAGCAGCACTTTCACGCGCTCGAAGGGGGCGGTTATGAGGGTCATGGGAATGGCGCTGAAGAAGCCGGCGGCGGACACTTGGGCGATGCTGTACTGGGGGGCATTGTTGTGCGTTGCGACGGTTGAGAAGCGCGAGACGAGCGATTTGCCGACGTCGTAACCCCAGAAACTTACAGCAACTAGGCAGTTGCGTGTGGTGTCAGCTTCTGCGTGGGTACTGTAGATTTCCCCAATTGTGGGTGAGGGGTGGGTTTACACATGGGCGTCACGCCGACCAAGGGCGCTGATACACCGGCATATAATCCCTATATATCCCCCATGGCAATTGTCAGCGTCCTCTTCTCTCTCCGCTCCCCCTTCTCGCTTCCAGTCTCAATCCACCGGCCGCACACTCACCTTCCTCAACCCCTCCCTTGCAACCGTCTTCCTAACGACATCAAGCGCCCCAGTATAAACCCCCCGCTCTGCCGTCTGCAACCGGACCTTGACCAGATCGAACGGATGGCCCACGACAACGGCGCATACGCCGCCTACTGCTCCTCCTGCCAGTGATCGTAGGCCTGATAGCGCCTTTTTTGAGGCTGCTGCGACTTCTTCTTTGAGTTCTTCTTTTGAGGCGGGGATGTCTGGGGTGGGGATTGTGGAGGTGGTCGAGGAAGGCATTGTGGGTTTTTTTGAGTTTGAGGCGGAGGCTTGGTGGTGTTGCAAGAATTGATTGTGGGAAAAATGTCAAAGTCCGGATTACCAGAAACGGTTCCGGTCACTGATGGTGTAGGGCTCGGAGCTGTACGTTTACTTAGCTTGAGCTGTAGAGCTCCGCTGCGGGCAATGCCTCGGCCCGGTAGCCCGGAACAAACTGGGTACGTAGGGAGTGAAAGCGGAAGTCTGTCAACAACCTTTACTTTATTCGTAATTAAGATGACCCTCGAGTGGATGATGGGCGCGCATTCACAATGATTTCAGTGCTTGTGTATACCATGTACTCTCTTTTAACATTGACATTACGGGATCGCGGATGGGTATGATGTTGTCAATCAGCCCTCTACGTCAAGCTTCTGGATGCTATGCCAGTATCATACACTTTCTATTCTCTGAACAACCATCGCAGTCGCCGCACCACCACCATTGCAGATTGCAGCTACACCATACTCTCCAGGCCTGAGCTGATGCAGTAGCGTTGTCAATATTCTTGAACCAGAGCTGCCAAGTGCGTGACCAAGGGAGATGGCACCTCCAAGGAGGTTAACGTTTGCCATTTCAAGGCCGAGGATCTGACAAGAGGAGTTAGCGCGTATTTCAGAGCAGAAACCCAAGAACTATGATAAGGTTATGAGGGCGTACCCTTTCGTTCGCCTTTATCACAGCAGCGAATGCCTCGTTGAACTCCCAATATGCAACTTGATCTTTCGTTATGCCTGCTCTCTCCAACGCCAGAGGTACGGCCTTTGCTGGCGCAATTGGGAAGTCAACAGGATCGACGGCTGCATCTGCTGATGATACAATGCGCGCGAGAATCCGACTACCTGTGCCATATTGTTGGGCGATGCTCTTACTACCCAGCACCAGCGCCGACGCACCGTCGTTGATGCTCGATGCGTTCCCCGCGGTAACAGTTCCCCCATCCTTCTTGAAGGCCGGCTTCAATGTTGGAAGTTTCTCTTCATTGAGCTTGTCATACCCTTCATCCCTAGATATGACTGTATCACCTTTCTTTCCCTTGACCGTGACAGGCGCTATTTCATCATCAAATTTTCCTTCCTTCCAGGCAGCCTGTGATCGTCGATATGATTGTATTGAGTACGCATCCTGTTCTTCCCTGGTCACTTTGTACTTCTTCGCCGTCTCCTCCGCGCAGGAACCCATGTGGATTTGGTTGTACACATCCCATAAGCCATCCTTGATCAGGCCATCCTCCAGCTTTAACTCTCCTAGCGGTGGTTGCTGGCTCGCTCTGGCTAGGTAGTATGGTACCCTCGACATGCTTTCCATCCCACCGGCTATTTGTGCTTCTGCAAGTCCAAGCTGGATATTCTGTGCAGCGAAGACGACAGCTTTCAGACCAGATGAACACACCTTGTTGATGGTGATAGCTTCAACGGTTGGGGAAAGACCAGCGAAGATAGAGGCCTGTCGAGCAGGAGCCTGCCCCACTCCTCCTTGAAGAACGTTTCCCATATACACATCTGTTATTTTGGAGGCGGGCACTTTCGATTTCTCGAGCGCGGCGCGAATGGCGGTTGCGCCGAGGTGAGGGGCTGAGACGCTGCTGAGGGACCCATTGAACTAGACAATCAGTAGAGGACCGAGCTGAAAGCATACGAACCCACCTTTGTCGTCGGCGTTCTTGCGGCGCTTAGGATGTATGCGTCTTGAATCTCTTTTCTTACTGCCGAGGAAGAGCTGAAATGCCGGCCAACCTGAGCTAGTCTTTGCGTTGGTGTACAGGTACTGGTTTGAGTAATGAGCCTTTGTGAGCTCCGAGCTGTGATGCTAGACATGATGACTTATTTGGAAACAGGACAATCAAAATTTCAGTTAACTAATGCTTAAAAAAGAGAGCTTTAGCCACCACGCTTTGGCGGGGGCACGAAGCTCGGCATGTGAGAATTCTAGAAGGACGCTAGAAGGTCCGCATCTCCTCATGTACAGTACGGTAAAGTGCGTCTTCCCTCAAGGCTAGTTGCTGTACGATGAATCTTACATGTATGCAAGCCATTGACAAAGACATCCCTGAGTTCTGTTTCACTGCTTCAAGCAAGCGTTGTGTGACTTGAATCAAAGTCAAGAAGTTTTCCAGGCCTCGTGTGAAAGAGGCAAGACAGCACGCGGCTACTTACAATACAGTACAGTACTAGTAGTGTACATCCTTGCACTGTTGGACTTGTAACAAACTCCGTACTCGCCTTCAAGACATTTTTGCCTGCTCTTCACAACACATCAATCCAGACTGTCACACTCTTGCAGAGCTTTGTCGTTGCTTACAGCATTTGCTTCAACTTCCGCCAGGCAGAGATCGAAGTTGTGATCCAATATGTCGACTTCTGCGCGACGCCGTCTCATGCGCGACTTCAAGGTAAGCTTATAACCTTGAAATATTCAAGCACACAGAGCCCGACTAGGTCGTCTTTTCATCTCTCAGCAATTACTTGAGGTGGTTGGGAATTTCAAGCTTGTGTGCTGATCTTACTATCCACAGCGTATGCAGACGGACCCTCCTTCAGGCGTATCAGCCTCGCCCATCGCCGATAATGTTATGACATGGTATGAGTGTTTTCTCGCAGCTCGCTACTTGATCCCTCTTACCACAGCAATTTGCTGAGTACCTCCGCACAGGAACGCTGTTATTATTGGACCCGCAGATACACCATTCGAAGATGGCACCTTTCGGCTGGTCATGCACTTCGAAGAGCAGTACCCTAACAAACCTCCTGGAGTCAAGTTTATAAGTCAAATGTTTCATCCCAACGTGTATGGGACCGGAGAGCTTTGCTTGGACATCCTGCAAAACCGATGGAGTCCGACATATGATGTGGCGGCCATCCTTACAAGTATCCAGAGGTGAGTGCTTCGGAGAAATGAGGATCGAATCTAGGATCCAACGAGGATGAGTCTGACAAGTATGGACACGTTATAGCTTGTTAAACGATCCCAACACTAGCTCGCCAGCAAACGTAGAAGCATCCAACCTTTACAAAGACAACCGCAGAGAATATACCAAGCGGGTCCGAGAGACAGTCGAGAAGAGCTGGGAGGACTAGTTTGGACAGTGTTCTGTGCACGAAGGACTAGGGCTCCTCGGGGGAGTAAACTCGGCGGTTGAGCCACAGTTTGCCTAGTTCTATCTTCCTGGAGTATTGCATCTGAGCTTCACAGCAGCAGTTGTTGCAGGTCAAGCTATGGCAGAAGTGAGTAGCTTCGGATCACTCATTTGTCACACCGTTGGTGGTTTCCAACCATAGCAGGGAGTTTCGGCGATACTTTTGGGAACTTCAACAGCAAAGTGGCGATTGTGAGGTACTCATATGGATTGAATGCTTTCGTGGCATGTGCATAGCAAGGCGACAAGTTCATATCTAATTCGGAGATTTCTGTAGCAATAATCCCAATTAGGACGCCCTTGCATATGCACAAGCGCAAGGTCCCGCGTGGCTTGTGAAAGTCGCGATGGGATCTGCCGAGATAATGAAGATGTCAACAATGCTTGTGACAACTTCTAAACGCTTGATTTGCGCGTAGATTCAGACTTCACCTGCGCTTTCGTGATTGCGGCTCAATACATAGCGGCTACATACGGTACACATCTCTTTCACGGACACCTCCGCAGACAACATCTCGTTGCTGTGCGGACGTCCTTGGTCTGTCAACAAGCGATCGCCTACCCCTGCTCATGAGTCTCCTGTCAATGTAATAACACTATCCTCGCGTCGCAACAACTGCCACTTGAACTCTTGAGATCTTGTCTCGGAAGGGAACAAGGCAGGGCGTCAAGCTGCTAAAAGCTACAGTACACTACTCTGAAGTCATGGCGTCAGTTTATCATCACTATATGGGTCGAATCACCCAGCGCTGATAATGCTATGGCCTACAGGAACATTGGCGGTACCGGAAGCTACAACACCATCAAGGGTATGGAAAACATGTCGAAGAGAAGCATCATCACCAAAGACAAGAACAGGAGGCTGACCCAAAACCTACAGTGGTAGCACGATTTCGACCACAGAATAAGGCAGAGGTTGCGCAAGGTGGAGAGTCCATCGTGGAATTTGAGACCGACGATACATGTAATATCAACGTACGTTAGGCTTGCCCATGCCACGGTTGGAGGAATCCGAATGGAGTTGATAATGGTACTTGCGGCGCGTGGAGAAGACGGGCTGAATATGTATAGTCCAAGGAAGCCACTGGCGCCTTCACCTTCGACCGTGTCTTTGATATGAACTCGCGGCAGAGTGACGTGTTTGACTTCTCAATACGACCCACGGTGGACGACATTCTGAATGGCTACAATGGCACGGTATTCGCATATGGGCAGACTGGGGCTGGGAAGTCATATACGATGATGGGCACGGATATTGATAGCGAACATTCAAAGGGCATCATACCACGTATTGTTGAACAGATATTTGCTAGCATCCTTGCGAGCCCTGGCAATATCGAATACACGGTCAGGGTCAGCTACATGGAGATATACATGGAAAGAATAAGGGATCTGTTGGCGCCCTCGAACGATAATCTACCCGTACATGAGGAAAAGTCCAGGGGAGTTTATGTCAAAGGTTTATTGGAAATCTACGTCTCAAGCGTGCAGGAAGTCTACGAGGTCATGCGAAGAGGAGGTGCAGCCAGAGCGGTCGCTGCGACAAACATGAATCAGGAGTCTTCCCGTTCACATTCCATTTTTGTTGTCACTATCACGCAGAAGAACGTCGAGACTGGGTCAGCCAAGAGTGGTCAGCTTTTCTTAGTTGATCTAGCTGGTAGCGAGAAGGTTGGAAAGACCGGTGCAAGCGGACAAACGCTTGAAGAGGCTAAGAAGATCAATAAGAGCTTGTCGGCCTTGGGCATGGTTATCAATTCCCTCACAGACGGCAAATCCACGCATATTCCATATCGAGACTCGAAGCTTACCCGGATACTACAAGAGTCTCTGGGAGGGAATTCGAGGACTACTCTTATCATCAACTGCTCACCTAGTAGCTACAACGACGCCGAGACTCTTAGCACACTCCGCTTTGGAGTTCGGGCGAAGGCCATCAAGAACAAAGCCAAGATCAACGCCGAGTTGAGTCCGGCGGAACTGAAACAGCTCCTGAGAAAGGCGCAGAATCAAGTCATGACATATGAGAACTATGTATCGTCTCTGGAAGGAGAAGTCCAGATCTGGCGGAGTGGGGAGAGCGTTCCAAAAGAACGATGGGCCCCCCCGATCAGTGGTGATGTAGTCAATGGTGTCAAGGCAGAGTCCAGAGCACCGCGACCTGGTACGCCTTCAAGATTACAAGCCGACTGGGCACGGTCGGAAACTCCCAGCCGGTCAGAGTTAAGAATGGCAGACCGCTCGAGTACACCAAGCATTGTGCTCGACAAGGATGAGCGAGAGGAATTCCTGCGCCGAGAGAACGAACTGCAGGACCAGATTGCAGAGAAGGAATCTCAGGTAATTGCAGCCGAGAAAGGCCTGAAGGAAGCTAGGGAGGAAATGCAATATCTCAAGGAGCACACAACCAGGGCCGGCAAAGAGAATGAAAAGCTGAACAGCGAAGTCAATGAACTCAAGATGCAACTAGAGAGGGTATGCTTCGAGAGTAAAGAAGCTCTTATCACCATGGACGGGCTCAAGGAAGCCAATTCGGAGCTTACAGCCGACCTGGACGACCTGAAGAAGCAGTTGCTGGACGTTCGGATGAGTGCGAAGGAGACTAGTGCTGTTCTCGACGAGAAGGACCGGAAGAAAGCTGAACGGATGGCGAAGATGATGGCCGGTTTTGACTTGGGGGGCGAAGCCATGTCGGAGAATGAGAGGAAGATTAGAGTCTGCATCGAAGAAGTCGATGCTCTGTGTGAAAGGGGTTCTGCTGGCGGAGCCTCAGCGCCTAATGACCTGCGAGATCTGCGAACCAAGTTATTAGAAGCACAGAGCATCGTCCGACAAGCTGAGCTCTCCCTGGCCGAGAAGGTCAATTACGACGACGAGCGAAGTGAAAGGAGGGAGGAGCTGGAAGACCGACTGGCGAGCATTGAGCGGGAATACCAAGGCATGCTTGAGCGCAACCTTAGCGAGGCAGATGTAGAAGAAGTCAAGGCCCGACTCGAAAAGCTCTACTCGAACAAGCGAGACATAGAAGTCGAGCTGTTTGACGACCTCAAAGAAGACATGAGTCGCAAAACCAACGAAAACGCCAAACTCCGCACACAAATAGACGACCTCCAACGCCGCCTCAAATCTCCCATGACAAATGGCACATCCTCCCCGGTGCCCACCACCGGTAGCAAAACCGTGCAACAACAGATCGCCGACTTCGACATCATGAAAAAGTCGCTGATGCGCGACCTGCAAAACCGATGCGAGCGCGTCGTCGAGCTGGAAATCTCGCTCGATGAAGTGCGCGAACAGTACAACAACGTGCTCCGCTCGTCCAACAACCGGGCGCAGCAGAAGAAAATGGCCTTCCTCGAACACAACCTTGAGAAGTTGACACATGTGCAGCGGCAGCTGGTGGAACAGAACTCGAGTCTGAAGAAGGAGGTTGCGATTGCGGAGCGCAAGTTGATTGCGCGGAACGAACGGATCGGGAGTCTTGAGCAGTTGTTGGGTGATAGTCAGGAGCGGTTGATTGGGGCGACGCATAAGTACGTCCCTTCCCAATTTTTTTCTGTTTTATCCTAGATTCTTCCCTACCATTTTCATCCCCCTTTTGAACATCGGTATATCACTAACCACACGAAATGTAGATTTGACATGCAAATTGCCTCCGTCCGCGACCGTCTCGAAGCCGCGAAACTCTCCTCCGCTCGCTCGTCCACTACGTCGCCTACACCCGCCTCGTCGTATGGCTATAACTTCGTTAATGCCGGCGGACCGCGGATCGCCAAACCGATGAGAGGAGGGGCCCCGGCCGTCGATGGTGCCAATGGCAGTATGGGCGGGTGGGCGCCGAGCATAGCGGGGGAACATGGCGCGGCGGGAGCGGGGAAGAGGGGCAGTTGGCTTTTTGGGGAGAGGCGGTGACTGGGTGGGGAGGAGGGAGTGTAAGTAGGATCTGCTCGGCTGATGATATATGGTGGCGGTAGTTTTGGTGCATGGGTTTATTTATGAGCTTATGGTTGCAGACGAGAAAGGAGTTAAGAATGGTGGCGTAACTTGTGGGTTGGGCTTATCTCATTTTCATGATGGGGTCAGACGTACGATTGTGTAGGCCTTGTCTTACAGTAGTTGGGGGTTCACATTACCTTACCTTAGGATAGCGATATGTCGAGGACGGGGACGAGATGAGAGCGTGAGATACCCTAGTGATCAAGACTGGAGAATCATTTGCATGGTATCAAATTTATATATCTATGGCAGAGACTACAAGATCATAGAACGTGTCTACAGTCTAAGAAAGTGCCACCCGACTATTCTTTCCGACACCTTGCGTGGATACGCCGCACAGATTAAACCCACTACCAAACGATACGGCGTACAGAGACCACACACCCGGCCGGAAATGGAAAGGAAAGATCACTTGCAATACCCGACCGATCCCGTACACTCGTATTTCATGCCAAAGCGCCCCTATAACACTATCAGCCGAACTCGCGCAATCACAGCAGAGAAGGGGCAAAGAGCACGAATACTGACATAGGATCCCATAGCGGCAAGACCTTAGGCTGTTTCTTCAAGACGGCACGTGTTTCTTTGCTGACAAACCTATCGACATGAATTCCCTCCAGTCAGCTACTAACCTGCACCTAATTCGATAATAGAAAAAAATAGAGGGGAATGATACCGTGGATCAACAACGACCTGATAAACAAACTCATCCATCCACGACTCACTCATGACAAACCAGCCCTGCGTCCCCGCCGCGGTGCCCCAGCTATTCTGCACGCGCCAGCGTACGCTCTTGCCGTCGACGACATGCACGGCCGTCAGCACCATGGCGTGTGTCATGGCGCTCTCCGCCGTCTTCAGACGAGAGGCTTTGTCGAGACCGAGCCGGATGTTGAAGCCTAGTTCGTAGTCGACCAATTGCGTGTCCATGATACCAGAGGCCGAAGAACTGAATTTGCCGACGTCGGAGCCGAAGAAGATTGGGAGGCCGGATTTGAGCATGGAGATGCAGGCGGCTTTGATTGTCTAGGGGCTTTTAGTACGGTTTCCCGTGCTATTCGGCAGGATGGAGGGAGGCTTACAGGCATGTCAACGTTCACGTACGTAATGCCTCTGGCGCCTACCACGTTGCCTAGTCTGTCGACGCTGAGGAGCTCACCGTATGCGTTTCGGGGATCATTAACGAGCGAGAATAGTTCATGCACGTCCGTTCCGGCGCATGCTCGGACGCTCTCGGGGCTGGACAGTTCTCTCGCGAACTTCAGAGGTGTGGTGTTGACGCTGTGGAACTTGTCATTGCTGTCATAGTAATCCCAGGTGAACTCCTTTGACGGACTCGGTGGCGGCCCTAGCATCAGCGTTAAGATGAGATGAACTTCACGGAGCATCTTTTCCTTCACGCCTTGAAGCGACGCTTTGGCCGTCACGGATCCAGCTGCTAATTTGCGGAGTTTGAGCGCGTCTTCACGGAGCTTGGTGGTGATGAGAGAGCCCATGGCATACGAATTCATGGCGTTGAAGGAGTCAGGATATAGAGAGTGTGGTACCTGAAGAGGTAAGCAAAATGTCAGCAAATCGTGCACATCTTGTACATTAGTTCATGGTAGAAGCCGTACTAGACCGTATTTGTCAACGAGATTCGCAACCATATCCCACTGTCCACCGTCGCCAACCGGCGAGGAAAGAAGCGTTTGCACCAGCCTCCCCTCCAGATCCTCATTCGCCGTTTCGATGATCTGCTCCATGAAAAAGTTCGCCTTCTCGAGCTTGTCCCAGAAGAACAGGTAGGCTTGACTTAGTTCGAACTCTTTCAGGTGATGCCTCCGCATGATAGCAACACGGAAGACGTTTGTGGCAGCGAAAAGCCAACAGCGACCGGAAGCCCGTTGGTTGGTGATAGGAGCGCCCTCGAGAGGGATCTTGATATTGAAGTTCTGAATATCCGAGATGGTTGCGGAGCGTTGGGTAAGGATGGCGGTGGGGGCATTGGATGAGAGAGCGGATAGGGCAAGGCGATTCTAGCTAGGGTCAACCGAAAAACAACCAGTGAAGGGTGTCACAGATGAATCAACCTTTGGATCTTGGAGAAGTTCCTTCTCCCACTGCTCGCTGGTGGCTACGTTCACCGTCCGAGATGTTGGTGAGTACGGCGGGGCAGGTTGAGAATCACATGTCAGGGTATCTGGACTCTGGATGTAGACATAGTCCTTGCTCTGCTCGCCGACACTGACCTCCAACGCGCGAATGCGGGCCGCGAGCACCTCAGTTGCAGCTGGATCGGGGATCTTCGAAGGTTCGGCTCCCATGATGACTGAACGAGGGATGGTGGGGAAAATGAGGAATGTAAGGTATCTAGATGTAGTTCTATGACCTCGGACGCGACTGCAAATTGCTTGATCTGTCGATGCCGTTATGCGAATGTCCTATTGCCTATTGTCGTCGTCGTCGACCGTATGGAGGACGCCTGACTACCTTACCAGGCGGGAAGTGAGGCAGAGTCATTCGACCCTTAAGGTAAAGGAACACATGGAGCTTAGGTACCTCGTTATCGGGACAAGAATCCTCTAACCTGATACAGCAGGTTGCTTGGCTGCCCGGATGGTCGAATGGATGAGTCAGCTTTGCTCCTCTCCACCTCACCTCAGCTTGTAGTCTAGACGGTTACTGTTCACGCTGAAATGCACGACTCATGGATTGTAGTCTCCCATTTCCGTCGTATGTATCTGTGTGCTATGACACGTCTAGATACTTCGATCCTCTGAGTTCTATACTCTGTTCTAAGCTATCAAGGCAGAAGTAGACCAGTATTCCCCGAAGTCCAACACCGGCAGCACGCAAATGGCAGCAGGGCCCTATACCGAAACGCGGTTCAGCATACCCGAAGGCTCCGCTTCTCTCCACTCAAGTGATACAGTACCGCGAGCGAGATTGAGCTGCTGCGTGAGTTCTCATGGTAGATGAGAAGACAAGGATTGAAAGTCCCTCAGCGGGCACCCTTAACCTTACCAGGACTCTCAGCCCCCTAGGATTTGAACCCCTACGGCGGAGAGTTGCATCACACTCACATGCTGCAGACACCATCCAAACGACTAGTGAGCAAAGTCTATAGCGATGACGGTAATTCGTCTCTTTGCGGGTCGATGACAGTGTTCGTCCCTTTTCCCAGCTCGGCTCTTTCCATCTCGTCCTTCTCTAGGTCCGGATCCTCTGCGACTGGCAACATCGGTAGAGCTTTGTCTCTCCTAGCCACATGGTCCAAATGTACGGTCGATGCTGGCAATATTGGCATCGGTAAGGCACTCACTACAGAGTAATTCTCTGAAATGTCTGAAGATGCAATCGTTGCCATTGACTTGGACGATTTCCGTGAATGATTCGGAGGATGTTGAGTTTCTGCTTTAGTCGGATACATTTCCGAACCCAACGAAGGTGATCGAGGGTTCGATGTGCTATCAACACCGATGGGTTTCACTGCACGGTGAGTCGGTCTTCCTGACCGCTTGCGTCGTACAGTGTTCTGAGATCTCCTAAGCGAACCATGTTGACCAAGCACACTCGGCCCTATTAGTCGATCCGGAAGTGGTGGAAGATCGGGCAATGGCCGTGTTGGAGGAGGTGTAGGCGGCGGACTTGTAATTACAAAGGAGCTGCTGACGGACACCGAAGCAATACCAACACGGGTATGGCCATGATTCCTCCTGCTCGACCCGCCTTCAACATGCATGGTTGTCGGGTGCCTCCGTGTAGGATTGGAAGACTGTCCGGACTGTGTGCTATTCCGCGGTAATCTGGGCGTTGAGCTCCGCCTGGACCGTGAATCATATCTTTCCATTGAGGCGCGAGCAGTTGGTGTACTCTCAGTCCTGAATTTCGGAGCTATCAGTGTCTCTCGCGTGATGACGATCGAAGGTGTACTAGCGTTCTTTTTGTTTCTGGCTTGCGGTGACGGACCCTCATACGCCCTTTCTACACTTTTCGCCAGTCTTCGGACTTGCGGATTCGAAGTGGAGCTGCTCTGCCTAACGCGGGACCTTCGTGGGTTCCCTTCCAGAGCTGCGCTAGGCTTGTATACTCTGGCGGGTGGCAGTTGCAGAGCGATGGGCGCATTGCTCCTCTTGTCCCGCGTAGCATATCTGCTGGCTTCCCGGGACTTTCGAGATTTAGGTTCTCGACCAGGATACACCCCTTGCTCTGGCAAGGGCTTTTGCTGCCGCATCGAATTGTATTTGGACATCGGCGATGGGACCGAGACGTTTGATGGCAGCCTTTGGTGTCTGTTCCCCAAGTGCGCATCGTTCATTTCCCCAAGTAGCCCACTGCGTCGATCGGTCCACAATCTGGCGCGGTCTGCAAGCCCGCCCGGCTTGAAGTAATCAGAAACCACTCGGCCTTTCCGGATGGTGAGCTGGCGTACAGGCACTTCAGCTTCTTCCGTTGACTCGCCCACCATTCTCCGTCGCCGCCTCGACCGAAGTAGACGGTATAAGAGAGCTATGGAGACCGCGAGGATTAGAGTTGCGATGAGCGATGCTATGATGATGGTAGGGTTTAAATGCATCACAGGAAGAACGCTGCACAGCAAATCTGCTTAGCTGGTGTAGAGTCTTGCTTCACGGGCCTGGTCTTATGACAGATTGCCAAGGGAGCGCAACGGCCCGCATCAGATCGCTCAAGCCCTCCACACCGTCGCGGCATCAGGAGGCGCTCTGATCTGTTTGAGAATGTCAACTGTTTATGTGTTTGGTGAAGGCTCGCTACCAGGATAGGTGATGAGGTATTAAGGATTTGAAATTCCAGGTGTGAGCAAGTTTCCACTGTCCCTTTCTCACGCAAGGGTTGTAGGTGGGAAGACAATGTTCAGCGACTTCAATGAGAAGGCTACACACTATATGTGGAAGTACAAGTTTCCCGGCATGTGTAGATATATATACATCTCAGCCCATGATGCGCGTCTCAATCTTCATCTGGCCCAGTAGGAGTCGACCGGCATGTAACAAGCAATCGGTGGATTTTGACAACAACTGAACCAGTTGACTGGAATGATAGCATAGTACCGTGCAGACGGATATGTCACAGCGCAACGGTCAATATACCTTACTGCTGTGGCGTTTCTCCTCGCAAAATGTCAGGCGCTGAGATGACATTGGGTGACAGGGTTTCCCATGAAGCCTCGAAATATACGCGACCACAATAAGCAATGCGCAGCAGCACAGATGTTGAGTGTGCTTGTCTCATGATGAAGAAGTTGGTATTGTTGCTTTGTATCAAACTTGAGGCGGACTTCACATGGAACAGGTGGTTTGTTTCGAATCTACGATATGAAACGTGCGGATATATTATATTAGACGACAGACGCAAGAGATGGCTCTGGAAAAAAGGAGAAAAAGAAGAAAGAGAAAAATCGAAACAGCTACAATGACATCGAAAGGCAAGGCAGAGAAACGTAAAGATATGAGGCTGAGAATTTTCAGCCAGATATATATATCTCTCGTAGTCTGTACGTAGAGTTGAGGTTTCGTCTTACGAAAAGTAAAACAGGCGACGGGAGCACGGACTAAGGTATCTGCGATCGCCGTTACCTTAGCAAGATCTCATAATGCTGACCAAGCAATCACATGTCAAATAGGTACAAGCAATAACATATAGGTAAGGTACCTTAGTTGAACTGGAGTCCCAGACTTTGGCATTGGCTTTTGAGAAGTAACTTAGCAGTAACATTAGTGAGGCTCTGAAGATTCACCTCTGCTTCGTAAGGGCATGAGACTGTAGAAGAGAAGCTGTGTCATGGCTGACAACTTGTCAAATGCTTGCAAACGTGGCATGCATGTTCACCCCACACCAGTGGGGATCGGAGTTGCTTCAGACATACTCCCAGGCCTCCCACGGCTCCCAAGGCCAGTTGCAAATACTTTGATTATCGCAAGCACATGCGATCGAAAGGATTTGCCTCACCAGAGGTTCTCATCGTAGCTAGGGATAGAGTCCTACTCCGTTCGGCCCTCTGTCATTATCTGCTCTTCCTTAAATACAAACGAAGCTCTGTGCAGCCGTCTAGCACTCTTCACAACTATTACTGAAGCGTCGCTGCTGACGCAGTACGATCAGGACATGCCAGGAGCATACGCTTCACAAGATTAATTCACAGTAACTCCAGATCATACCAAGAGTGTGTCGAGTGTCCCGTCGTGGCCGCGTGTATGGTTAAGAGCCATGGGGAGGCCTCCAGCTGTGGTGTTCATAGCCAGGTACGTGCTCCAAGCCCACATTTCCGTTTGACGAACAGTTAAAACTGATCAGTCTTCAGACATGGTGCACGGCTCGATGCTGCAGATCGCCAATGGCACCTTACCTCGCCGACACCATATGACCCTCCGTTGACATATGGTGGCTGGACTCAGTCGAGAGCTCTTGGAGCTAGGATAGCAGGCATCTTGCATGCTCGGCAGACATCGCACCGCGATCAATTGAAGCGTAATGGGAGTAGTCGAAGATCAAGCACGTTGGTACCGGACGATACATTCGTGGCGAGGGATCCATCACCCCAAAAGCACAAGCCGATCAGAAGCGAGGGACGACGACAAAGGATAGTCATACACACATCTCCATTTCTACGCTGTGTACAGACGTCGATTGCCATCAGCGCTGGTATAGCACAGTATCAAGGTCGAAACTCAACTAATGGCCACATGTCAAACTCGAAATCACACCACATGCATTCTGGCTCGCCACATCTCCACCCGATTGACTCTGGACATTCTCCGTTCTTATCAGCAATACCGGAGCCCGAAGAAGAGCTCACACTGGCTCCTTCCAAGAGAGATCAGAACTTCGAACCATCTACGAAGACACTGTTGAGGCTTGATGCGTTCTTGGGAGAGTGGCTGTCGCCGGACTATTTCGATCTCATCACGCCTCCGCCAAGCTCAGTGCTGATGATAGCAAGCGCGAAAGCAGAATTACTGCGAAAAGGAGAGTACGCCGGTTTGCTTCACGAGTCATCATCCAATCATTTTGGCAATTTTCCTGGAGGTTGGACAGCTGGATGGGGTAGCACCACGCCAACTACTGATAGCGACGACGATGGCCCACTAACATCCCTAACAACTCTTGGCCAAACATTACCAAGCCGCATCCGAGCCAACAGTCACAGCAGTACCGGCAGTTCGGGGAGCAAAGGAAGCGGTAGAGCACTTGCAAAGCTATCAACAGCGGTTACTGCAGATCCGACCGGATATGTTCCGCCTACGCCCACATATGCCGTTTCGCCATCAGGACCAATACCTCCAGGCTACGTCGCTCATGCTCGCGACGCTTGCGTTGACGTCGACTATCAGTGGGACAGTATGCGTGAACCCCAGCTGTGGGGTAACGGCGGCGAGTACGGGGAAGAATGGACATCCATGCACAAGCGGTTTCGAGCAGGTTTCCAGAAGATGGTATCGTGGTACCGAACTCATGAAGTAAAAGAGAGTCCTCGAAGCGCCTCTGCTAGCCCTGTTGCGGCTCAAAGTCCTGCGGATGCACATGATGATGAAACTGATATAGTTATCATTGTAGTCACTCATGGGGCTGGTTGTAACGCATTAATTGGCGCTCTAACCAATCAACCCGTCCTCCTTGATGTGGGCATGGCGTCGCTCACTATGGCAGTCAGAAAAGAAAACATCGATGTCGAGCTGGGGGCTGAACCCGACCCTGACGACCAATCCCCACAACAACCATTGCTATACCTGCGACGATCATCAATAGACCTGGGAATCTCAGAACGCTACGATATGAAACTCGTCGCTTCCACCGACCACCTCCGACCTGGATTCAATCCTCTGGGCTCACCTCAAACACAATCACCTCGAATCACATCTCCATCTCTTTCCAGCCATAAACACCGCTTTCTGTCGACATCATCTAGCAACAGTCCAACTGATACGGGCTTTTCAATCGGAGAGCCTGCTGCTTCTCGTATGCTAATGAGAAACGGGTTCTCTGGATTGCCTCAACGAAGCTCGAGCACGGTGTCACCTTCAAGCCCGCTGACAGGATTATGGAGTAACCCCTCGTCGGTGCAGCCCAGTAAAGGAGGCGGGTCCGGCAGCTACGTTCGTGAACTACCTGCAGATGCAGATCAAAAGGAAAATATTTCAGCGGAGTCGAAGGATACAGGAACCGTCGCTTCCTCCCAGGACAACCTTGGCGGAACGCACAGTACACGCGGGCTTTGGGGTGCTTCAATTCCCAGTGCACAGAACGAGCGAGATAAAGGACCTAAACGCCGGTGGACAGTCAACGAGCAGCGTTGAGTTGCATCAAGGCCAACCAAGGCTGATACAAATCCAACGCACCGCTCTGGCTGTTTAGATTGCATTTTTGGTGGTTTTTTCAGTATTGGATGGCTCGTGGGAGGTCTTACTGATTTAGGCGTTTCTGGATTCACAATGCTGCCTTCAATTTATACCATGCAGCATTTGTTTTCATAGCGTGGTGTTAGGGGCAGGCAGTCTCAACTCCAAGCCAATTATGTGACTGTCCAATTGGAAAATGCTGTGCTATATAGGCGTTGAACTTCCTTAACATATTGGCTCAACAACACCTCTCCGACACCCTAACTGGAGCGCAACTTTTCTGACATGTCTCCAACCCCATTCCCTGTGTAATGAAGTGCTCAATAAAGTAATATAAAGGAAAAGAACATTCGGGCTATAAACAAAAGCCAAGTAATTCCCCAAAGTCCGAGGCTTGGTGACAAACGTCGTGGCACATATATGAAAGAATCCGATATTTAACAACAGTCACAACATCGTTCCTGGGTAAATTCAAGTGCACACTGCATTACTGAGAAATTGTTTGAGGTAGACTCCATGATAGACCTCATCTGCTGTTGCGAACAAAGCAATCAGCTTTGTTTTAGTTAAATAGGCTAGAATGATCAAGGTAAGGCGTGGCAGAACTGCCCCTACTAAGTTCACCGCCGGGGATTGGTTGTTCCTAGTGTGAAGATCTAAGTTAAGGTGTCATATAGATTACGGTTGCCAGAGTTGCCCTACACGTAGAAGCACCAGGCTCGATAGCTTCTATAATCTGTTGTCCATCTCATTCGAATCCTTTTGAATCACGCATAATGGCTTCACCAACTACGACATTCTCTAGTGGCCGCACTGGGCCTCCTGATCTTCGTTTCCTTCATTTCAATGACGTTTACCATGTGGGGTAAGGTCTACAATCCTACACAGCGCTCTCATAGCTTACATCATGCTTGCAGAGCAGGATCCGCTGAACCCATCGGCGGCATCACACGTTTTCAAACGCTTGTAAACCACTACCATTCCGATCCTAGATATGCCGGTCAACCCCAACTGCTCACATTGTTTTCGGGCGATGCATTCAATCCGAGCTTGGAAAGCTCCGTAACAAAGGGGGCTCACATGGTTCCTGTACTGAACAGGATTGGAACAGCAGTTGCGTGCGTGGGTGTTAGTATGCTTCCAATATCCCATCCTTTGACGGAGAGTGGAGAGCTTACCCTGGGATATTGAAAGCTAGAACCATGATCTCGACTTCGGAGTGCAGCAGTTCAGGCACCTATCGAAGCAATGCAAATTTCCCTGGCTCTTGGCGAACGTGCTGGACCCGGATCTAGGAGAAAATGTCAGTCTTGGAAATTGTCCGAAGACGGTGATAATGACATCCTCGAATGGAGTTAAGATTGGTTTTATTGGCTTGGTGGAGCGAGAGTGGTAGGATGCACTGACTTCTGACGGTCAATGAGATCTAGCTTATGCGGTCAAGCAAGGCTCGAAACAATCAACGTTCTACCACCGCATTTAATCTACAAATCTGCATCAGCAACAGCAAAAGAGCTTGTCCCGGGTCTTCGTGAAGCTGGAGCAGAGCTCATCATTGCTCTCACACACCAGCGTGAACCGAACGATCTAAAGCTTGCTGAGAATACTCCATCTGGGCTCATAGACATGATTTTAGGCGGTCATGATCACTTCTACGCGCACCACTTCGTCAACGGAACGCACGTGTTACGCTCCGGCAGTGACTTCAAACAGCTAAGCTACATAGAAGCCAGGCGAAAAGAAGGGGGCAAAGCCGGTTGGGATATTGATATCACTAGGAGGGATGTCGTGAGGGACACCCCAGAACATCCAGCCACAATTGAGTTTCTCAAGAATCTGACATCGTCACTCAAAGGCAAGCTGGAGAAACCAATTGGTTACACCGCTGTTCCCCTCGATGGTCGATTTACCACCGTTCGAACAAGAGAGACGAACCTTGGCAACTTTGTCTGCGATCTCATGCGCTCTTACTACAATGCCGACTGTGCTATAATGGCCGCGGGCACCATAAGAGGTGATCAGATCTACTTGCCTGGAGTTCTACGGTTGAAGGACATCATGAATTGCTTTCCCTTCGAAGACCCCGTCGTTGTCATCAGAGTCAAAGGCAAGGCGATCTGGGAAGCACTAGAGAACTCGGTCAGTCTCGTCCCAGCTTTGGAAGGTCGGTATCCCCAGGTATCCAACATCGCCTTCGAATTCGATCCCAAGAAACCGCCAGGGACAAGGCTGCTTTGGGCAACTCTCGGCGACAAACCTCTGGACATGGCGAAAGAGTATGTCATGGCTACCAGAGGATACATGGGCCGCGGCAAGGACGGCTTCGACTCCCTACTAGTCAAGAGCGAGGGCGGAGAGGCAGAAGAAATCGTCAGCGAAGAGAACGGAGTCCTCATCAGCATGATTCTGCGACAGTATTTCATGTCACTGAAAGTCATGGGTCGATGGAGACGATGGGGACCAAGCCTGACGAAACACTGGGCCGGCGTTCACAAGGAGATGAGTGACGGCATCAAGGATCCCAGCGCACCAGACCAGACCAAGGCCGAACCGAACAACGACCCAACCCAGCCTACTGCACATCAGACGCAGGGCGACGCACATTTCGTGGACAGTGACAGCGACGACGACGGCGACAATACACATCACGTCCCGCCGGAAGCGGAGGGCAAGGAACGAGTCGGGTATGTTATGAGGGCGGTGGGTAGGAAGTGGATGAGGTTGGCTGGGATACAGCGGAGGTATGAGACGACGACGGAAGTGGATGACGATGAGTTTTTACCGCGTTGGACGAGGGGGATTGCGCCAAAGCTAGAGGGGAGGATTATCATACATGGGGAGGCGCGGGAGTCGCCGGTTCAAGCTTCTTCGTGATGATTTCTCGTCGCGAGTGATGAATAGAGATGAAGCGATGATTCTACATACGCTTTGTTCCACTAGGGCAGTGGCCTGACCTTTCCATTGTAATGTTAGGTCAACATCAAGATCAAGGTACCATCTAACAGCATCAATGTCAATCACATCTCGATCAATCTTGTCAGACAGCTTGTCAAGCTCACCCTATTTCCTGCTTCCAATTATCAATCTTTTACTGCCTCTGGGTACTCTTCACGGCTCTTTCGGAATTTCGAGTAGCAGGGAGTCCTACCAGGGCTAGATCTGACATCTCGTGTTGTTGCGAGGCTCTCCCTGTGTCACTGATTCTGTCTGGTTGCTGTATCAACAGGTAACGGAAATCAGTTCAGCGTCCTATATGTTTTCAATCTTTACTTGCTGATGACTATAGAGAAACAAGCGTACTGTAACTAGTATATGACTTGAGGACTTATCGGCCGCTTAATGATGTCCAACAAAAGACTGGGGAACGCTGGACTATCGCTGCTAACCTGGGATTCAGTGATTGCCCAGATGGTGTTATCCGCTTGCGGTTGGATTCTCAGCCCTTGGCTAACCGCAGAAGCAAATGCCAAGTCCAATATCCTACTGTCAATCTGCAGCTAATGTGGCTCTTGTAAGTCGGAATGAATTTCATATGCGCTGCACAACACAACTGAGAGGCTGGTCCTAAGTGTTCAAGATAAGTAGGAAGTGAAATTGAAGTTGTCGCAAGTAAGCTTCAACAGCTTGTCATATTAAGTTCACTCATGATCATAGCTGCCCTGAACGGCATGATATGAAGCCCCCACGAATGATACTTCCTCGGGGAAGGAGGAGATGAAGTTCTCTTTGCGTGCTGTCCTGATTGAGATATTACTTCAATGATAGGAATCCTTCGTGGCCATCTGGCAACGCAATCCATAACATCTTCACACCTTACCTACGACTCCCGTCAGTCCAGCTGCTTTTCCACAACCAAACCCAACCCAGCGGCCTTTCGTCGACTATCCAACCCCACCGGCCAAAAAGTCCAAACGGCGTCATGTGGCACCACCACATCCAGGAGTGCGCCGAGATATAGGTTTTGCGCAGCAATGCCATACCATCTACGTTGTAAATATGTCCTTCTAAAGTGAAGCGGCCAACGGAATCTTCTCCTACGGCAGAGATGGCATACTTGTCCTTGGCCTGTCCGTCGAGGTTGACGTGGAACTTGATGTTGCGCATTGCCGGGTCGAAGACGGGTGTAGTAGGGCCCGCATATGCGTAGTAGCCACACCATTCACCTTCTTCGAGAAAGGCTGGGTCTGCCATGTGCCTTATTGTGCGTTCCAACCATGTGGAGAACGAATTCTGGCTTTCTGGTGGGAGCGTCTTGGGTTGAGATGAGGCTTTGGAAAATGGAATCGGCACTGTCTCGGGAAACCCGGGTGAGGTCCATGGCAGATCGAAAACGGTTGGCGGCCTCGGCCCACTGTATCGAATTGAAGTTGTGCCCGCAATTCGACTTGTCTCAATGTCGTTCCTTAAACACAATGCGAAACAGCCTACCCATTCGTAGATGTCGATGATCGATGCTCCTCTCACGGCTGGGTGATGGGGAGGGAAATACATCTTTGATGCTGCGGAACGGAGGTATCCTGGCTCGGTGGGCTCTACTCCTGATCAGTGGAACTCATCGCATTTGAAGAAAGTCACACACGGTTCATCCTCACTGCAGCTAAGCAGAAAGAGAAGCTACGACTGAACTCGCCGTCAAACCTCCTGAACCTAACCAGTGAAGCAAACACCCATTCTGAGCTGATCAATGGATCTGAAGCCAACCAGATTCGTCAAAACCGGCCTCACAGGGACCGTAGCTGATTACTCACGCTTCAACACCACCAGATGAGGCGCACAGCTCGCGAATCTCCGCACAATTCTGACCGTCCAATCCGGGTACTCAGAGCTGGCAGCGAATCTGTCACCAAGATCAGCTACTCTGGAGTTGGCGACAGCATAACGAGCCCATAGGTCGGTGTCGGAGCCAATTTGACGGGAAAGCTCGTCCAGGAAGACGAGTCGGCCGTCGCGGGTAGATCTCGGTCCGCGAGCTGCAATGTTGCTCTTGAATACGAAACAGTCATAGCAGACAGAGCGCAGCCGTCGGCTTACTTGTGAAAGGGAGACGGCAGCTTCGCCGGAGCTGTGGCGCGCAATCGTCTGTAATATCTCGACTGGTAGTACGTCAAGATTGACGCTGCTCCCGCTTTCCATATTGCGTTGTACTGGTATAGAAGGTCAGTTCGATACCAAAATGAGCCAAATACTATTGGCAGGGCTGTTAGCGGACGAATAGGTAGCTGGCCCTTCGCCTGTGGGCTGCGTAACGGCAACTTGCCTCTAGCAAGGAGGTTACAGCCTCCAGATCACGTTAAGTCATAATTCTAGTATCGCCAACTCGACATCGAGCTGAAGTGCATTTCACCACACATGACGTCAAGAGTGATGTGGAAATTCACAGTACACTATTTTTTATCACTTGATCACTTGCACTATGTTGACTCAATTTCAACCCCTTTGGACTCGCCTTCAAGGGCCCCCCCAGAATTTGATCTGACTCAGTTTGAGTGCTCTGCTAGGAGGTCAGGATCACGAGGTTGATCTGAACCATGGAGGTTCTCTATACATCTTTGAATTCGTAACAATACCAGATTCCGTTCTGCTGGCAGAATCGTTTGCGAAAGGAATGCCATGGAGGTCGTCCCATAATGTTTGGCTTAGACCTTCACTGTCATATGAAGCCGCCCAAGTAAGTCAGCAACGACGGTACTTTACGTGCTTTTTAGAAGGTCGCTTCCCATGCGCTCATAAAGGCAAATTTCTTATCCTCCTCACCTGCCCTAGCTAGAACATTGAGCCCGAAGGGCCTACCATCACAGTTGGCGAACCCTAGCGGTACCACTCCGTGCGGATACCCAGCAAGAGCGACAACGGATGCCATGGGAGCAGCAGGCGCAAGAATAACATCAATACCATTTTCTAACATCATGGTGTCAATCTTCTCACGTGCGGTGTCCCGCATCAGTTGGTATCGCCGTCAAATTATTCTTTTGTTGTGTTGTCTTTGAGAGCCGCAATGAGAGATTCCTGTGAAGGGCACTCCAACAGAGTTACTTACTGTGTCTGGATGTGGCCATGTCTGGATATGGCCATGTCCATGTGAGACACCATGTGGTCGATGTTGGACTGTATGAGTGACTTGACTGCGTCAACATCTGCCGTCTTGAACGTGGCTAGCAAATCTTCAAAACCTTCCATGAATTGGTAGGTTATTCTTTCCTGTTCTATGGTGCCTTAGAAGTCGTCTTTGTGAAGATCAAGATTAATCAAGAAATGGAAGATAACCTGGAGCATGTGCAGCGTACCTTGACCACAATAGGAATACCATGGACGGGTCCTCGCGGGCCTTGCTCAAGTCGTCCCGAGTCTAGCTGCTCCGCACGTTCCACGAAGAGGTTCAACGGGACGATACCAACTTTGAGCGAAGCATTATCCCTTCATGATTGTGTCTCTCAGTCTGTTCAAGGTAAAGTAGTATAAGGTCAACGGTTGTAATTTTTCCATCACTGAGTAGCCTTCGAATATCGACCGCTGAACCCTCTAGTAAATTGATCATGTTATTGGCAGAGAGAAATGTTGCGAGTTGAATATTGATTGAACCATACTGTAAGGCTGAAGTGGTGGTGCTTACAACACAAGCTACCTTGCAGTGGAGCGGTCTCGGTGAGCTCGATATATTACCTGCTCAGGCGAATTAGTGATCGTCGTAGTCCGTCAGACGTGGAAACTAGCCAATGTCAATTGCTGATACTAGGTGTGCAACCTTGTGCTGAGATCACATAGCCTCCTGGGAATGTCACTGTGATCTCCCTGGATTGCTCCATATAACACTAGGTACATAGCTGAACGGTTTGGGAGAACCTTCATAACCTAATCCAGCAATGCGGGTAGTTGTAGGGACCTGATTCCGGTACCCTACAATACAATAGTCGTACCCCATTGAAACAATAGCAATACCCCACACCTAACTAGGTATAGTGACAGAACTTCGAGCTGACTTTCAGGCATGCTTTTAGATACTGTGCATCTATAAGTTAGACATGATCTAGTGATAGATCTTAGAGTGCGAAGAAAGTGCAGCAAAATGATCTTAATATGAAGTTCTGTGACTGCTTTTGCACGCAATCTCTGCCCTGTGCAATTCATACTAACTATGACTCTTCTAAGATCGACACTATGTGTAGAATCATCAAATATACAATCAGAATCATGTCAAATCTCAGATCTATCTTCAGACGAAAAAATTCACGTTTAAATTCATTGTCTTGATTCATGCCTAACTTATAGATGCAGCAGTACCTAACTTATAGGTGCGCAGTACCTAAAAGCATGCCTGAAAGTCAGCTCGAAGTTCTGTCACTATTTCCAATTAGGCGTGAGGTATTGCTATTGTTTCAATGGAGTATGACTATTGTTATGTGGGGTACCGGAATCAGGTCCCTAGTTGTAAGGAAGAATCAGATCTTACTTACATTGTGCTATGTATGAGGCCTCCTTACATACATCTGAAGGTACTTATCGGCGTCCATTGATTCGGAACCATGTTGCGCCCAAACGCCAACGCTATGCCACTTTAAGAACGCTAGCTTTCTGTCAAACGCTTTATATCATCGAGTTGACTCAATCCAGGAGCCTGCGAACCACATGAACGCACATCCGCCGAGCGCCCATGCGCCCAGGACTTTTGAAACCCATCCCGCCTCGGCTTCGACTTTGACCGCACCAGGACTGCGTTTCTGTTTTCGCTGCGATGACGAATATTCGGCATTGACCGTCCGCGATTTTATGGCCGCAGCGTTGCTGTTAGGGAGTGTGGCATTCATCTTCCGTGTTGCAGCTATCATTTTGCCCAACTCCACCAAATCCTCCCTCCACTCCGACTCGGTACCTGCGTCTGCGCTCCCGCCAACCTCAACGTTCTGCACGTTGCCAAAGAAATCCATCACCAGCCTCTTCCTCCCCTCCGCTTCACCTCCCGGAAACAGATCCCACCTCACGCCCGGCCGACTGTGAATCTTCGCCTCGTCATAGCTGTCAAACAGATCCGCTATGGTCTTCTTGGAGCTCGGTTCACGGACCTGGGTTTCTAAGAAGTCAAGGTTGTAGTATGTGTAGCGGTCGATGACGGCGACTCCGACGTCGTTGTCGGCATGATGCGAGTAGGAGGACTGGTCGATTTCGGAGGAGCCGGTGGCGATGATGTTTGGGGAGTAGAAGCGCGAGTACATGGTATTCGCTTGGCAGGTGTCAATCATGAAGAGCATCTCATTGTATCTGGAGCGTGCACCGTAACTGTCAGTCCGAATGTGTGGTATTAAGCCCTAACTTACAAGCTGTAAAGTAGCACAATGTA
>QQTW01000303.1_pt1 | contig 29860 bp, 38 predicted proteins | sample 1904831 | NCBI WGS metagenome assembly QQTW01 (sample SAMN09435610, study PRJNA476489) | Subsurface metagenome, whole genome shotgun sequencing project.
TGCGTCACATGATGTCAGGTGACATCACCTGACGTCCGAAAACGGCTATTCTCAACCTCGCCCGTCAAACCGCCGACCGGATGCCCCCCTGAAACGCAAGCAGCGAGGTCCCCCGAGCGGGTAGACGTCTAAGCCGTCTGGCTGCTGGCTCCGAGAGCAGTTGTAGTCGTAGGCAGTGCTTGTCCGGATGCGGCAGCAGACGCCGCAAGGGGCGACTTTGCTGCGTCCAGAAGCACTTTTTGACGTCGAAACCGGCAATGACCGTTGCTGCTTCCGGCAGTTAGACGCTGGATCCGGCGGCTAACCATAACGGCGATTCCCGGTCAAGGCTTTGTCGCTACTTATATCCATCGTCCTTACTGCCTCCCTTGCTTCTGCGTGCTACCTGCTGGGTCGACAGAATGCCTAAACACCGCTGATCCAATGGGTGAATTCCTGTTGGATCGTGACTAAACATCGTAGGAAAGCTGTGGAATCGGCTAGCTGTCTTCAAGACAGCTAGCCGCGACGCCCGCGCCGTCCAGACATATGAAAGGTGACGAAGGAAAGAATGTTCACAGCTAATATTGACTAAGAAAAAATGCTCGCTGGCCAGGATGACCAGGCAGCTGCATGGTGTCTCGGGCATATCGAGCAGTCGGCCGGCTGGTAAGAATGGCGTAGTTAGCCGTCTGAGAGGCATTCTGGTCGCCGACTTCACGTGTGACCCACTTCCTTAAGTCGTCCAAGTGGTATCTTTTGACCTCGCCACCCCCATAGACTTCCCTCATATACCCTGACACGCCATTAGGCGTCAAACTGACAAGGAGACGAGGGCCTAACCACCTGGGGTCTAGCTACCGGCCATGGGCTTTGTCTCGTTGATGGTCCCGGACGAGGACCATGTCACCTAGCTTGGGTGCTAGACGGCTGGAGGCCTTCTGGTGCACCCACTTTGCTTGCTCCATGGTGCGTAGCTTGATGGCTCGTTTCCTCTTCTTATCAACCGTCTGCGTGTGGATGACGTACACCTGCAGCTTCAGGCGGGACTTGGGCAGCCAGCCACGCCCTTCTGGCGTCAGAAGCAAACTGGCCCACATGTAGCAGGCGTGGGTTGTAGCCGAGCAGCAGCTCAGCCAGGCTGTAACCGTGGGCCCTCATAAGTCTAGTGTTGACCGCATTGACTGCAGCTGTCAGGTAACACGTCCAGTCGTATGTGGTGCCGGCCGCCGTGCAGCAGTTACGCAGTGATAATATGATGAGCTGCACGTTCCTCTCAATCAGCCCAACCGCCGATGGCTTCGTGATGGATGTTGTGTAATGGGCCACTCCATGCTGTTCATAGGTCTTCTTTAGCAACGGCAAGACAAAGTGGCCGCCATTATCCGTGTACAGAGCGGCTGGCCAGCCGAAAGCAGGCGTAACATGCGTCTCCAGGAAGTCTAGCGTCTCGTGCTGCGTGTGGACAGGATACGCCTTGGCCCAAATGAACCGCGTGAAGTAGTCGACGGCGATAATAATATAAGCAGCTGATGTGAGCGGGCACGCGGGGCTGATGGGTCCAATATAATCCATACCCATCATCTCCATAGGACTGAACTTGGCTATTGGCCTCAACGCAGATGAAGCGCCTTGGGAGGCATTCCGTTGGCAGGACGGGCAGCTGAGGCAGTGATTCTTGACGTCCTGGACGCGTGTTGGCTAGTAGCTGTTGCTTACCAGCTGGTCCAAGGTGATGGCATGCGCAAAGTGCCTGTGCATATCGTGGGCTGCCTGGAGCGCTGGTCCTATCTCCTCGTTCACCAGGCAAATTGCCATTGACCCGTCTCGTTCGACGTATAACAGCGTTGGGACCTTGCCCTCTGCAAGCCTGAACCGCTTGCTTTTGCGTCGAAAGTGACGGATCTCCACCTGGGTCTTACCCTTCAACGCCTCCATGCCGTCTTGTAGCAGCAGCACGACGTCTCGATAGGAGGCGGACTCGTAATACCGCGTCCACGACCGGTAATTGATTTTCTCGGAGTAGACGACTGGTTGCGTCCGCAGCTACCACTCCGATGATATCGACGTCACGCCCGGTCATTTTGCCACCTCTTGATTGCCTAACGAGTTGTACTCCCGCGCCTTCAAGCTAACTTCCCCAACTGCCGCAGCTATCCTCTCCGCGTCCTCCGCCTTTGGCACACGCATCAGACGCGTGGGTAGTCAACTCAGACCGTCCGCGATGCCTACCACTTGGTCCCTCGCAGGTCAATGCCTAACGATGAAGTTGCACTCGCCCAGCCTGTCTTGCCAACGTGCTATACGCGCATTGCCCTCACTGCCCCGCATGAGGATCAACTTCAGCGCCTCGTGGTCGGTGTCGATGAACGTCAGGTGCTTGCTTCCAACGACGAGCCATCTAACTTCTGCAAGGCACCTGACCACGGCTAGTGCTTCATGCTCCGTTGTTGAGTAACGGGTCTCAGCGTCCGAGAAACAAAAAGACAAAAACATGACAATCCTTTCGCGTTCTTAATGACGTGCATCCGCCTCGGTGCCGGCTGGGACGTCTTGCAGCTGTAAAAGAATGCCTCCAACGCCTCGTTTGCTGGCATCAGTGCACAGGTGAAATTGGCGCTCCGGGTCCGCTCCTGCCATAGCATTCTCCATTATGGCCGCTTTGATCGCCTTGAACGACTTTTGCTGGCGGTTAGTCCACTCCCACAGCTTTTCCACCCACTTTTGCCTCGTCATCGACTTCCTCAGTTGTTCTGTTATTGCCTCCACATCTTGGGCGCCTTCTTGGCGTTGGACTAATGACCTGGGTGGGAGCTCGACGGCCACCTCCTCCTGATACGCCTTTCCTAGGCGCAAGACGTGGTCTGCGCGTCCCGGGATGAAGATTCGTAAAAACAATGTCAATCAGATGAAGGCGTCCAGCTCGTCCCGGTTCTAAAGCGTTGGCCAGTCGACTATCATAGTTCGGTGCTTGACTGATGGACGGAGCCCACACGCGTCACCTGTAAACCCCAGCAGATCGAGCAAATTCGTGAACGCGTGCATCTTGTGAGGCGCCAGATAGACGGGTCCAAACGCCATCCGCGGAAGGTAGACGTTTTGAAGGAAGCTGAACATGCTGTTGAAGTCAATGCTGGCGCCTAGGTGGTCGTCTATGAACGGCTTGAACGCGCAGCTGCCGTGATCTTCAATGGCAGACGGCCAAAAGCCTTCCGATCGCTTCGTTAGCGGCAGGGGTCCGTATATCAGGTCGGTGAACTGCGAGTAGGTATGTGGGGCACCTTTTAGTCCCTGTCCCATGCGATTGTAGCAGTATTGGCTATGAGGCGTCAGGAACCCCGTCTTATATTCGTGCCCAGCCTTCATGGAAATTGCCCAGTAGCCGTTAGACGCGTCTGCCCCAAAGAAACAGCGGAATTTTGGCCGCATCAGCGTCTCCAAGACTTCCTCCAGACGGTGCATCGGATAGCTCGACTTGATCGTGTGGTTATTGACCGGGATATAGTTGTGGACCACATGTAATTGATTGGAGCCCTTCTTCTTAGGCAGGAACTTGGTCCTGGCTCCCCACTCGCTGCTCATTCGCCTGATAATGCCTGCCTGCTCTAGCTCTGGAAAAATCTTGGCGGCAAACTTGCGTTCCCAAGGCGTATATAGCGGCACCCTACCCTTTACAGGCGTGGCCCCCGGCTTCAGATCAATTGTGTGCTCAATGAGGTCCGTTGGGCGGATCTCCCGCAGGTTCTCCGCGAAAACGTCCTTCCATGTGTAGAGCAAACGTCTTGCTCTTGTCATTCTTTTGGGGGTGTCTGCAAAGCAGCCAATTGTCACACTTGATTTCTCGATCTAGTCGTCCACTATCTCTTGGGGAGCATTTGTGAGGGGTCATTGAGTTGGTCGTCGCTCCAGGAAGTAGCCTGTCTGTTTCATGGAAAATGGTGTTGGGGCCAGCAGGCTGGCAACTGTAGCCCATTGCCTGCCAACTGCGTTGTCAACTACCTTAACACGTACGCCCGGGATCTGGCGTCTGACCTCCGTCTTGAAGCCCTCTAGTCAACCATTGCTCGCAACTGTAACAACTCCAACCCGTCTTAGCTCTTTCGCCCCGTGCTGACTGCGGCTAGGTCCAGCCGTCAGCGCCTTCCTTTTTCCGCCTCGTCATCAGAGGATGTCGTCTCTTCTTCGTCAACAATCCCCTGCAATATGCCATCGACGTCTGACAACTCGTCGTCCGCCTCTATTCCTGCATCGATCCCTTTTGGCATCTGCCCCTTGACATCCGCAGGCACGTCCCTCACCCGCACTTGACCCTTCACCTCGTCTGTCTCACTGATCGTGATAACTTTAGAGCCGTACTGAATGCTTGACCTGACGCGGTGGAGCCATCTAAGGCCAAGGAGCATACCGTAGCCGCGAGTTTCAGGCATCACGAACGCCTTCACAGTCGCCATCACACCTGCCACGTTGACTTGAACCTGGACGTAGGTATTCAACGCCATCCTCTTGTCGTTTGCTAGGATGATTTTCATCGAGTCGTTACACCTGATTGGAGTGTCAAGCAGCTGGCAGACGACATGTGAGCTGGTTAGGTCCACCATTGACCCACCATCCACGAGGGTGTCTTTGACTGCCAACTGGCCAATTCACGCCGTCACAAAGAACAGTGACGCCAGGTTGTTGTTTTTGTGCGCCTTCGTGCCGACTGCCGGCGGCTGGGGCAAGTGGGATCTTGTCATCCTCGCCTGCTCGACCGTGCCCACGGCTGGCTGAGTTGCCTTAGGCACCTTCTTGCGTTTGTACTGGGGTGCCAACGACTGCAGCGCGAAGGCCATCTGCTTCCGTGCCGCCTGGGATATGTTCAGCAGCTGCTTCAGTGGCAAGATGACCACCTGATTCAACGCCTCATCAATGGTGAAGCGGGTTCCCCCATCGACAGCCCGAATGGGAGGATTGTTCTTGGGTGGCTTAACCGGCACCAGCTCCCGCGATCTTGCGGCTACTCGGCGTCTCGTGCCCTCCCCTTCGGCGTCTTGCATCTCCACTTCCTCGTCAATTGGCTGTATCGTTCCCGTTGATTGCGTCTGCGCCTGCGTCTGCGCCCGTGTCTGCATCGGCTGTTCTTGGACCCTGGCGTCGTTCGGCAGCGTGAACCGCGGCCCGGTCGGCGCCTTGTTGACTCGTCCATTCGCTGGTTCCGTCCTAGCTGTCTGTCTGGTCCTATTGGCAGCCGCCATAGCCGGCTCGTGGTAGGTCGTAGCCACTTGGCCGTTCGGATCATCGGCCATGATGCAGTTTATACGGCTAGAAGCCGCCGTTAAGCCGTATCGGTCATCGTCCACCGGCTGCTGCACCTCGACGACGTTTGCCCGCGCGTTAGATGGCGGTGGGTATCGCTAGCCGTTGTTTTGCGGCCGCCGTGACTGCCTCAATGGCCACCTCTTATCCGGGTGGGGGCATGAGGACGCCCAGTGGTTTACGTCGCCGCAGTTGAAGCAGCTGTTCGGCGGCGGGAGGCTTGCCTTGGAGGTGCGTAAGTTGCTTGTGAGTTCCCGCCAAGAGTCAACGCTTCCACCTGTTTTGACAGGGCATCCAACTTCCTCTTGACGTCTGACTGCTCCGTCGAGCTGCCTGCTCCTGACCCTACCTTTGAGCGGCTCTGGCTCATGCTTGCTTTGTCTCCCTCGCGTGTACCCTTTCGTTTGTCGTCTTGGGCTGTCATTTCCTTCACTTTCTGCAGCTTCCGAGCGAAGGTTTTGGCGTCCTCAAACGTGTATTCGCCGTCTCGGAGTGTCAGTTGCGTGAGCACGTTGCGCCGCAGCTGAGGATCGGCCAATCCTTTCACAAAGTTGCTGTGAATGAGGAAGTCGGTCGTTGGAAGGGCATCCCTCAGACGCTGCCCACGCTTGATGTACATCTCCAAGCTTTCACTTTCCCGCTGCCCATACGTCTGCATTAACTCCACTGTCTTCCTCTTTTTCTCTACCTCACTCTCCTCACTCTCCACCTGATACGCGTCTAAGAACGCCTCCTTCAGCTTTTCCCATGTGTCTTTCTTCTCCTTAGATAGCTCTTGTAGCCACGTAGCAGCTGGTTCAGCCAAATGCCAGCGGAACTGCGTCCTCATAGTCAAGTCTGCTGTGGCCTTGTCAGCGTCCCCTCGCAGGCCCAGTGTCATCACCTCAATGTCAGAAATGAACGTCTCCGGCTCGCTTTCTGCGTACCCGTCGCCTGTAAACCTCTTGATGAGTGACCCCATGACTAGCAGGTGGCCCACACGTGCTGTCAATTCCTGGGGCGTGTAGATACTCGAGCCCGACGGCGTCTGCTCTGTCGTCATCTGGGCTGCCTGAATCGCCTGTCTGTTGCTGTCCTCCTGCCGTCCGTAGATGCGGGTTACCCCCGTCTGGCGAGGGCTAGTCGTTTCGTTGTCCGTTGAGCTGCTGGCTGCTGATGCCTCTCGATAGGTTCAAGCTTCGCTCGGGGTCGTCATCCACGCTACTCTGCTGACTTGTCAGCTTTGGTTTAGTGGTATATGCTTGCCTGGCACAAGACTCCATCCGTGGTAGGGTGGAAAGAGCGAGATGTCGCGCGCTTCTGTAGGCCTCGTTCGTGCGTCGTCGCTGGCTAGCTCTCAGCTAGCCTCCGTCTGGCTAGGGCGTTGGTAGCCCTTTCGTTGCGGTTTGCTGCGCCGTCCACCATCTATTTGACAGCCAGTAGCTGTCTCTCACTCGTCGTAGTCAAGGTCTCGTCGTCTCTAAGCCTTCTATATTCTCTCCTGACTCGCTCGCTCTCCTCTATCGACTCTCTCCTCGGAAGGAGGCTATACAGCGGGACCGCAAGCCAATTAGGTGTGGCCGTGCGTCACATGATGTCAGGTGACATCACCTGACGTCCGAAAACGGCTATTCTCAACCTCGCCCGTCAAACCGCCGACAGCACCGATGGCCCAGCAAATTATGAGTCGTATCCGTAAAACTTGGAACAGTGTTTGGCCAATCAGAGTATCCCTCTTCAATTATTCACGACTTCCAGCACCGCACTAGATGTCATCAGTCTAGTGAAAGAAGAAAAGGAATCGTCTGGTGCATCCTTATCCCATTATGCAATTGGTGTATCATTCGGAACATTTCTTCTCGGTCGGATCGTTCTATTCGAACCAGACCTCTTTACTAGATCAATCTTTGATGGGACGTTGGTAAGCTCATGCCCGTTGATATCAAATGACGTTGCTGACAATTGGAGCCCCAAAACGGCTTGAGTCGGAACCATGGAAAAACCACAGCCGCTGGGTGGTTGGATCTCTCCTTAGATGTCGCTCGAGATTGCGATCACTCACCTGCGTGTCGATCGTGGAGCCTCGACTCGCTGGTGACATCTCTGGCGACCCTCAGCCAAAACCAGACAAATCCGTGCTTCGATGCTTTTGCCAAAATGCTGGACCTTCAAGGACCCAGGGACCAAGTCTTCAACAATTTGATATACAACTTTTTCTACCAATTCACCAGTGTTGCCCCTTTGCCAGCAAGCCTGTTCAGCAACTCCAACGGAAGTTTCGATGCCGAGATGGTCTATGCGCAAGTCTTGAAGTGTTGGCAAGGCGAGAGCAGCAATGCTACCGTCGGCAATGCTACCGGCAACGCGACAAACAGCTTGGTAGTTATTGACCTCCGAGCATTAGCCTGGGTAAGCCGAGGCTCTAAAGATTGTGGAACTCATGCTAAGGACTAAAGGTGCTTGCCAACCACTTTGCCCAATGTGGACCGCAAAATGAGACGGTGTTCAAAAAGCTCGTCAGCCAGATCATTGGCCCAGCTTTATCGGCCATACTGCAAGTTGTTCAAGTTCAGGTCACCACGATTGGAAGCACGAACCAGATCACCAAGGACCATATTACGTTTTCGGAGGTGATTCCCCGCCATGGACGGCCGATCAGCAACTGTCTCTTCAAGAAAACACTCTGATTCAGCAGCCCGAGCTCCTCTTGCGAACCTTTGACAAGGCCAAGGCTGCTCATCAGCCCTTCCTCAGCCGCGTGGAGCCAGTACCCGTCCGACTGCCTGAGATTCGCAGTGATGCGGTCATCATCAATGGCTTGTGGGACGCCAACACCAACCGTAAAAGTGCCGAGGCGTGAGTACTTGTCTTTCGCTCATCGAGATGTATCCGCTGACTCGCTCTACGGTCCAGATACTTTCAGGACATTCGGGTTGCGAACGGATACACTAAACTGTTCTTCCCATTCGCGAGAGCAGGCCATATGGTAATGATCGTCCCTCTCCTCTTTTCAATGACATCGGTGCTTATTTTAAGTTGCCAAGTGTTTACTCTCTCCATGTTGTTGCCATCCACTAATATATCGGTGTTACATTAGGTTCTGACGGGCGGTTGGTCCGGCTGCGCAATTATCGTCATATTGTATACCTCGCATCGATTGCACGAATGTGAAGGATTTTGATAATGTTCAAGACCGGGGTGTACTCAAACGAGACGCGGTAACGAGGTGACTCGATGAGGGTGACACTAAGAATGAGGTGGAATGTGGAATGAAGATTTAGAAATAGAGATGTAAGCATATAAGGGTTTCGGACCCGCCTGGGCTTCAGCTTGCGACAAACTAAGCTTTAGATAGATTCAATGGCACTCAGAAGGCAATTTGTTAACGTTCAGTTATTGATTTATGAGGTCGAGAAAGATGTGCTCTTGCTGGGACGATCAAGGAAGCAAATCTTTGGGATGGATTCCCAGGTACTCCAGCCTTGCTTTTTATGGATAACCGTTATCTTCGAGCCACTTGCACATCTCCGCGTACAGCGCCTTTTCCTTCTAACGCATCCCCTCCAAGTCGATTACTTCGGCGACATCAGCTTCAGGAATCAGCTTTGCAGACTTGTTTGGAACCTAATGATCTAAGATTAAGATTCAGATTAGTCATGTGGAAAGTATGAAACTTTACATTCGTCTCTTCTCTTCTTTGTAAGATGCATATTGCAAGCATCCTGCGACAGCGGCGCTTCCATGGCCAACTGATAGCACGGCTGCACCTCCACTTCGTACCACTTGCGCGCTTGAGCTTCAAGTCGCTCAACGGCGAGAGGCTCTGCCAACAAGAGGCTACGATAACCTTTCTTGATTATCTCCAATGCCTATGGTTGGTCAGACAGACATCACACAGTCTAGCCAGCTATCACTTACCTTTTCGAACTCAACAGACTCGTTGGAAATGGACGACATGCTGCTCAACGTGAACTGTGAAAATAGGACAGCTTGTGGTTGGTGTTGAGATTGTGAGCATGCAGAGCCGAAGTGAGAGATGAATTAGAGTGTTGAATTGGCCAAGCACAAGTCAAAGGGGGATGGAGTTTCCCGCAACAGTAACCAGCTGCGTTGAGTGACGAAGAGATGATCATTATTCGAACTAGATGAACACATGCTGATCTCGTCCCGAGTCGCTCTTAACCGCACCTCAGCCATTCCCTTAGATCAACCCCACGAGCTCCGCATCGGATGCCCCGGCGTCATTGGCCTTCTCAAACCAACCATGCTCCGATTCATCACACTGTCTACCTGTTCCGAGTGATGCCTCTTTACAAATCAAGTCGTCTGGATGTTGGGGTGGGACGGATGTCTGAAAACGCATGGGAATAATCAAATGATACTCGTGCTTTCAGAACGGACAGTTACTGCTGCGCGACACACTGGGGTAGATGAGTGATCGTCAAACTTGCCGCCGTAAAGTAGGCGTTGACTTACCAGTACTCTCTTGATGCGGAGTGTTCGGCGGAGTTGGATATGTAGTTATAGGGATGATAGATTTCCGAAATCTGGAATAACTTTCAGAAATAAATTGAAATGTGAAGGAAATTTGAAGGAATGAAGGAAATTCAAATGCGGCTCAAAAGCAATGACTAATTCTATACCCAATCATGCACCACTGTATAGAGTGGCTTACTAAGTCTGGTGCGTAGATTATAAGGTTTGCACCAATCATTGCTGCTTACTAATGATATCTTGCTTGAAGGCAAATCACGTGATAGAATAGGGCTCTGAAAGAAATTCAAAGCGCGAAATAGATTTCCGTGAAATTTGAAGGAAATGAAACATTATGGAAACGTGAAAAGTGAAAAGTGAAACTAATCATCCCTATGCAGTTGGGTTCGGCTTCGGATGAACATCAGACCGACGGCGAGGTTTTCGTGAACGAGCAGCGGATGAACTCTGACGCCGACTCAAGCACGCCGGACCAAATTACTCATAAAGTCCGACGGATTGCCCGAACTCACTTCGAAACCGAGTGAATCTCGCACGAACACTGTTGGCCGGATGGATTCAAAGCAGAAACTCCGAGGAAAGGCCAGAATGGAAGTTGCCATGGATGAATATAGTCTTGAACTATATAGGCTCCATGCCTCATCGGTCTGTCATTGTCAAGCCATCGACAACGACCTTTCTTCCTTCTTGAACACAAGCATTGAGATTTCCTGCTGCTTGGATTCTCTTTGCCAATTTACACCATGGCCGAAGTAGAGGTGTCGGATCCGGCCAAAACGGCCGAGATATCTCAGTCCCCGCTGAGCCCATCACCTGCGTCATCGGAAAACAAGGACGCTACTGCCCCGGCGCCTTTCAAACCGACGTTGCCTTTCTATCTTTGCTTCATCACTCTCTCGGTGATCACGTTGGCGGTGGCCCTCGATGCCACGTCGCTATCGGTCGCCTTGCCCGTACGTCTAGCTCATTCGGGCGCCAATCGAACTAGGCTCACCTCCATCCTAGATCATTTCTCAGAAGTTGCGAGGATCAGCCATCGAAGCTTTCTGGTCCGGAACGTCATTCTTGATCGCCTCGACCGTCCTCCAGCCTAGCTTTGCCAGTTTCTCGCATATCTTTGGACGCAAACCAATGACCCTCGTGGCTCTGATGCTTTTCACACTCGGAGCAATTCTCGCCGGCGTGGCCAATGGATTCACCTTGTTGCTGGTCGGCCGCTCCATTCAAGGAATTGGCGGAGGAGGACTGATTGCCCTGACGGAAATCATCGTGACGGACCTCGTCCCCTTGAGAGAGCGGTAAGGAAGCTATCAATCCTATCCAATTACCTCAGCTGATCCGTTCAATGTAGCGGAAAATGGTTTGGATTTATCAGCTCCTGTTGGGCGATTGGATCGGTCACGGGACCGCTTTTAGGAGGTGGATTCGCGCAAGATGTCTCGTGGCGTTGGATTTTCTATATCAACCTTCCGATCTGTGGAGTGGCCTTCATCTTTATTCCCCTCTTTCTCCGCCTCAACTATAAGACGGGCGCGTTTGGTGCCAAGTTGAAACGAGTCGATTGGGTGGGATCTGTTCTCTTCGTGGGCTCGACCATGAGCTTTCTCATTCCCGTTACATGGGTATGTTGACACTTGTTCGAAGGCTTTCAAATTTATCTAACGAGACTTAGGGTGGGGTGATGTACTCCTGGGATAACGCACGAACATTGGCTCCCTTGCTGATTGGCGTTGCCGGCCTCATCGCTTTCGTCATCTACGAAAAAACGGTAGCGGAGGAGCCTCTGATTCCCTTGGAAATCTTCGAGAATCGCTCGGCGATCGTTACTTACGTGGGGACTTTTATTCACGGGATGATCTTGTGGTCTTTGTTGTATTACGGACCGCTCTATTATGAAGCATGCAAGGGTTTCTCACCCATCAAAGCTGGCGTAGCCTTGTAAGTGATTCGCAAGATGCTTGTTCTCCGCTCAACGCTCATATTCTCTCCAATAGACTTCCAGAGACCCTTACCGTGGCACCAGCCTCCGTTATTGTTGGTGTGGTGGTGACCATGACAGGTCGATATCGCTGGAGCGTCTGGGTGGGCTGGGTTTTCACGGTGGTGGGCATGGGAATACTCACCTTGCAAGACACCGACACGCCCACGGTTGAATGGGTCTTCTTGAACCTTGTTGCTGGGCTTGGAACAGGAATGCTGTTCCCTGGAATGTACGTCGATCCTCTCTACGCTTAAGTTTCTCTCCTAACGTACTTCAGGGCATTCGCGGTCCAGGCAAGCTCGAGCGATAAGAACATGGCGTGGGCGGTCAGCATGTTCAGCTTCTTCCGCGCTTTCGGGCAATCAGTGGGAGTTGCTGTCGGTGGCGTCGTCTTCCAAAACGAAATGCGTCGTCGCCTCTTGGAGTTCCCAGCCCTGGCGTCCCGCGCGGGCGACTATGCCAAGGATTCCGCTACCTTGGTTCAGATTCTAAAGGTCCTACCCCCGGACGAAGCACGGGATGTTAGGGTGGCCTATGCAGATGCGTTGAAGATTGTCTGGGGTGTCATGTGTGCTTTCGCAGGGGCGGCTCTGTTTCTTAGCTTCTTCACACAAGGCCTTTCGCTGGACCGGGAACTGGTCACGGAGCAGGGCTACAAACATGCTAAGCCCGTCACGGACGAGGAGAAGAAATAGAGCATGTTTTTCGATCGTGAATGCAGCGGAATCTGCTCCATACTTTCCTTTGCGATCTCCTTAATTCAATTGGCTCTTAGAACTACTCCACTCCGACATTCTAAAGCGGGTACGGGCGGTGTCAAAATCATCACCATTGTTGCAAAGACGGTAAAGCCAAAATTCACCATAAGTGCGGTGCTCCCTGTCGTCGAAAGGATGGTGAAGTGGTTACTGCTGAATTGATCCGTTCATTTTGTCACTCGCGTGAGGGTGTCAAGCGGATTTTGCTCGGCTATGCCACTTATGTTGTCACCCGCGTGCTCAATGATCCTTGAAGTGGACTCGTTTCTGTTCACTAAAACATCGAAGGACGAGATGCGGCTAATCGGAGAGGAAGTGACATTTATTGATGTGGGAACGGAGGTCCTAGTCCCGCTTCATAGCTCTGTCCGTTCAATCCGACTCTGGACCTTCACTGCACAGAGCCTCATTCGCCGCGCTGTGCAGCTCAGACGCATAGTCCTTAAGTGATATCAAGACGGTGCGTAACACTTTTTCCTGTGATTCTTGCAAGCCTCCATATCGAGGACTTTTTGGACTTCCTTGGCGCGATAACCCAAGCCCTTAGCTATGAACCGCATTTTATGTATATCCATCATTGCCTATAGTGACGGCTTAGACATATTGATTATCAAGAGATCAGATGCATTACCTTGGTGACCTTTCCTTTGATTGTTACATCCCCTTAAATGATAATCTCCATATTTCCTTCGACGGATTTAATGGTTAGGTCTTCAGATGCAGACATAGCTTAAATATTTTGATGTCTATCGCGAATTAGATACCTTCCATATGGTCATGATCCCTCATCATACATACCTTGCAAAAGCTCCGACTGATGCTAAAGAACAGCGGAAATGATCTTGAGTGTGGAGATTGTGATCAAAAATGTGTTGTATGTGACTTTTGATGGAGAGAGGACGTGGAGAGAATCGTAGAGAGGGAAGGAAAGAGGCGGACGACAAGATATTTAGGGGAAAGGAATCGGCCGAACTGGCAAGAGAGATTTCCTTCAAGACCATCATTGTGTTTGTGCAAATCCTTAAGTAGAATGAAGAATTTGTATTCCCCAATTCCATCGTTCGTCGAGCTCGTGAGGATGAAAGACGTTTGTCAAACGAATGAGAGAGTTCGACCATAGTCAAGCTAATGACGAAGAGTCATCGTCAACAATAGGGCGAAAATCGGTCTTCGTAGGGCTGATGACGGAACATCATCGTCAAGCTCGTGACGAAGACTTCGCTTCATCGAGCTCATGGTGATGGCTATATGTTCAAACAGCGTGGGAGGTAAGTTGCTGCGGCGTTAATGCGGTTTTCTTTGGTTTTTTGTTATTTCCGGATTTCCATTCTGGGGCTATGCGAAGTGCGCTTAGTTGATTCCCTCGTTGAAAGTTCAATTGACTGGATATCCATCCGGTGATACTGTACCTCCATCAAATCTAACAAGATGCTGCTGACTTCACCACCACCAAGATGGAAAGTCAAGCGATACAGTAAGATCTGCAAATACAATTATCTCAGCGGGGCAGCCGTGGCCATGGGCAGATGAACATACGAGTCAGCATGAATGTTTCAATCGTTTCCTCACGATCATCGCCCCATCTATCGCCATTGCTGTGCCGCAGAGGCTTAGCCGGTATAACTGCTCAAGACCACGTGAAAGGCATTGCTGCACCGGTTGGGATCACACCATGGATCTCCTCACCTACTGCCTCCCAACTCGTCAAGGCGCAGTTTCTCAGCCATGCTGTTGGTTATGTGTCGGCTGACTTGCCTATACAAGAGGACCCACTTTGGGGGAGTTATAAAAGCCCTCGACCTGCACTGAGGCTTTCTTGCTCCCTGTAACCTAGATATCGCTCTCAAGATGGCAAATCCACCAGTACCATTCATTATCGTCGCAATCTTTGGCGGCCTATTCATATTATTCGGCATAGTTATGATAACCCTCAAGGCTACTGGGCGAATAGGAGGACGACGCGGATATTCGTCCGGCGATTTGTCAGCAGATTCCAACCCCAAATAGGAAGGATCGCACTGACGCTGTTAACCTCAGTTCGCACTCGAGGCATTCGAAGCTCGGCGGCAGCAGCGGTTTTGGCAGTGAAAGTGGCTTCGGCGAAAGTGGCTCCGGTGACAGTAGCGGAGGCGGTGGCAGCAGTAGCAGCAGTGGCGGATGTTAGGATTTCCAGAACGTCCAGTGCGAAATTCCTCGTCAGACAACATCCAACAATAGATACCTCACAAGCGACAAGAATCTCAAGATGGACGAGACAACTACGGTATCACCCCATGGTTCACGGCGCATGCTCCTTATCGCCCCTCGCTGTCTGTTTCAGCGGCTTCGTCCCAAGCTGGTTCCCGTTGCGCATCAAGTGGATGAAGGTCGATCGACTGGATCGTCCCTGTCAAACAGTGTGTTCGACGAAAACGATGGAATGAGTTGGACTGTTGAGAGTCTAGTGAATCGAGTGCTGTCTGAATACTCAGGGCGAATTGGGTTTATACTTCATGTTCTTGTTATGCTGTTCCTGACTGCTCCGTTTTTTTTATGTCTCCACATCCTGTATGCTATAGCCGCTTACGGTCCGATAGGACAGATCGATGATCATTAACGAACAACCTTGGCGTTCCAGCCGCTCAACGCGGCCGGTTGGAGACATCCCGCATTGACTCGCAGCTTGGTGACGCTCGGCCGCATGATGCAGGCAGAAGAAGCAAACCAGAAGGAAAGAAGCGAATTCATCGGCCGGCTCGGGACGGTATCAGGTGTGGAACCTTTCAGTCGCACCAGTCAGGAAGTTGGAAAACACGCATGTGAATCAACATCCCGTGCCCAGCACGCCAAGATTGCGATCCATGGCCGGAATTCTAGGCGCTCGTGCTCTATACCGGTATATTCGAACCGCCAAAGGAGGAGCATTGTTGGGTTCAGAACGGCATATTCGGCTCGGTTTTGACTCAGGTCAGTTCACAGCTTAGGCAACTTGATCAGTTTACGCGACCTGAACTCGCTTCCTACCGAGTCTCAAGACGAAAAGTGGAGCTGGTGATGGCGGGGTCGAGACTACTGGCCCCGGGTTCCCTGCTGTTATCCTGCGACGCTTCGAAGCTGCCATGTGCATCCGACATGGATGGCGAGGTGCCATCCGAACACAGGTGATCGAACACGACATCGTCCGAGGAAGCAAGAGTTTCCAGAACCCCTCCGTCTGCCATCGACTCAAGAACCTCAGCCGGCACGGGTCAGTGCGAGCGGCCCGCTTCAACCCGTCGGCGACGCAATCTTTCCACGACACAACCAGAAGCACGGAACGGGTTCGTTCACAGGTCCACGGGAAGGGATACTCTACGATTTTCGATAACTTTGTAGTGAACCCGGGATGATGTGGGGTGGATCCTGGTCCTTCATTGGCCGGAAGTTGAGCAGGCTGGGGTGACAGTCCTCAAGTAAACGCATACTTTTTTCTGCGGTTTCAGGCGTTGAGCCCTCCTCCCTGACTATCCCATACATACCATGTGGTATCTCTGTCAACTCCAGAACTCTGGGCACTGATTTAGTACTTCGTACATACAGTAACCCCGTTACTGGGCTTCTGCTATCGGCGCGGAAGACGGCTGCGCGTGTGATGAACCTCACAGTAGCGCCATCACCCCTCTCTCCCCCGGGACCTTAGGAGGAGGTGCTACTGTGATATGGCAAATGAAAGAATGGGTGGTGCGTGGAAGCAAGTTCTTGGGTCCCAGCAACCCGTATTTGAGCCGGCAAGATCCCCAGTCATAACGGTTCGCGGCTTTCGCGTCCAGTCGACAGTTGACTACGAGTCCTTCTCATTCAAAAACGAGCCGTTACGCCTGCGATTGTCGTCGTCGTTTCGCCCAGAAGATGGGGATATATACTGAATACGTGGTGATCGGGGATTTGCTCTTTGCGCTCGCTGTTGTTACTACCCTCTTGCGGTGAGTCCGCAGCTTCCCTCAGTACGACCGAACGTTGCTAACTCAATTAGAATCCACGCTCGCGGTTTCGTCCTCAAACACGTTGGCCTCGATGATATCCTGATGGTGGCCGCCATGGTGAGTGCTCTACGTCAGCATCAAGGTCTGGAGTGATCCAGTAAACTCACTGTGACAGGCCTTGGGCATACCGGCTTTGGTGATCTACAATCAGTGGTTGCACAATATCGGTCAAGCATATGAGTATAAACCGTTCTTCAAAGCTCCAAAATCAATCTTCGACTATTTTCTTCTCCGAGCCTACGTGCATAGCATTCTCTATGCCGTACAGATTGCGTAATGCCCCGTTGAACTGCCTATCGTCACGCCGGACTCTCACGCAGCTGCAGGCTCGTCAAGTTGTCTCTGTTGGCATTTTATCATCGTCTGGTGCCTGATCGACGATATCGAGTCGTGGTCTTGGTGATGACTGCCGTCGTCTGTGTGATGACGATCCTTTCGGTCTTTGTACGTTCACAGGGAGCTGCTACCCAGAATGACCTGAGAGCTAAATCACGATCTAGCTATGGGCATTCCAGTGCCAGCCCGTCTCCCGAGCATGGAATTCCAATATCAACCAACGGTGTAGGCTCTTGAACGTCGATATTAATCTTATGACCGCTGCTTTCAACTTATTTACGGATATCGTCCTACTTTTGTTGCCGTTCTGGGTGTTGTTCCACCTCCAAATCAGCGCCAGGCGAAAAGGTTTGTCCTGCTTGTTTTCGTTCGCCATTCAAAAGCTGATGTTCTGCAAGTGGGTCTCGCGATGGTCTTTCTGATCGGGATCGTGGCAACTGCGGCCAGCGTGGTGCGTTTATGGAAATTGGTGCAGGTCAAGAAGACTTCATTCCGAAACAGCGGAAACCGTATCCTCACGAAATATGCCGACTCCTTGCTCGCTTCACAGATCGAGCGATATCTGGCTCTCTGCTGCGCCAATGTTCCGGCCCTCTTTGCTCTGTTCAAGGCGGTGCGGCGGGGGAAGCAGAAAACCAGCCCGTCAAAATATACGGGCCCCAGCGGCTATCCGGTGGAATTGGGGCACACAGGGACCTCGACGAGCGAAGCACGCCAACCAACCCTCAGCGAGGAGCATCTTCATCCGTCAAAGAGAGATGCATACGATGTTGTTTAGGGGCTGACAAGCCAGGCGGGTAACAAAACCAATGGATTTGTTCGGGAGTAACGGCCGATGGTCTCCGTCGTCATTGCGATGAAGTTCGCCTTCACCTTTGTGGTTCTCACGATGAAGACGGCTTGATTTTCCGTCGTCTCACGACGAAGACGACTTGAATCTTCGTCGTCCTTACGATGCAGGTGGCTTGATTCTTCGTTGGCCTTACGATGAGGTTGACTTGATTCTTCGTCATGATGACGACAGGGATTACCTCAACATCCGTCGCACTTACGATGAAGATCTACTTAGTCCCTAAGGCCATGTCGATGATGATCAATGGCAGTAACTGTTGAGCACATCCGTTTGTTCTACCGTCGGCGTACGAGCATAGCGAACAAAGGGGAGGGTATTAGAGCAAACCGTATAATGCTTTTTTAGTCGCACTTAATGAGATGAACTTTTAATGATGGTGCAACGACGTCTAAGCTTCTGAACCTTACTCTGAGAAGTCTTACAGCTGCTCGACACCTGCTTTCATGAGCCTGGTGCCTTCATGACATTGAGTTTCAGCGACGCTCAATCCCATATTCGCCTCCTGCCGTTGGTTTCCGGCCTCTCGCCGCATGCTCTCGCCTTTGCTGATCACGTTTCTACCATCTGATCCCAGCTCCTCACTCTCCCGTAGCTTACTCTCGCCTTTTCTAATCATATCCTCGGCGGCTGATTCTAGCTTCTCGGCGGACCAGATAAGTTGCCTAACTTTCTGTCTTCCCTGATTACCCTCCTCGAGCGTCTTCATTCCCGTTTGTAATTTCGAAGCGACGCCATTCCCGATCTGAATTGTTTGAGGGTAAATGGCTTGAAATATCAAGCAGAGGAGACGAACGAAACCCTTACCTTCGCTTTCACGCTGTCCATTGAGGAGCCAATCCTCTGGGCGACCCACCGCAGAAGGTCATCGTTGTCGATGACCATGCCCCCATGAACATCCGAATACATTTTTTTCAATGTCGACATCGTCTAACACTTGTCAGATGTGGGTTTGACATCAATTTCAGTCAAGATAGCTTACTTTGTCAAATTTGCCTTGTTCTGATAGCGGCGCCATGACTGTCACTCCGAGTGCACCAAAGATGTTGCTGTCAGTTGGTTAGATACCAAATCGAGAGAAAGATCATCTATCCCGGACTAACCGCTGTGAGCTTACGTACCTGGAGACTAAGAGGTGTTGAGCCAAGAACCTGTTCGGAAGAGGAAGTGGATGTTGATAGAGAACAAGTCGCGTTGGATGAGAAAGGATGTGCGAGTAGAAGAGCTATAGGAACCAGGGAAGTTCCGAGAGGAACAAATAAGGGAAAAAATAAAGGGATACATCAGGGCTCACCATGAGTGAATGGACAACGGAATTAACCGGGGTTTCAATCATCAGCAAGATTATGGAAACAAGAATGATGTCTCACTGCTCTGGACCTGCATCAATGGCGATACATTTTCGCTTTTTCATTCCCGACGACGATTTGAGTGGAAACCTGATAGAATTGTCCTATTGTTGTATCTTCTACCGGATAATTGTACGCCGCTCTCGATGAGGTCTACCGTCAGCTCGAGCTCATCAGCCGCCTAGCTTTTAATTGAACCCGATCTCAGATCCTGGGCCATAATGAACTCCTCAACCGACACTGGATGGACGGCGGGATACCGATCGTTGTCGAGCTTCTCCAGCAGCGTCTGTCCGTTCTGAATGAAGTAGATATAGAACCTGGCCCATGTTAGGAGAACTCGCTGACGAACTTGAGTGAACCTACAGAGGCATTACGTCCCAACCCACGTTCCCTTTGGCGCGGGCCGCATCAACTTTTTGACGAAGCTCGTCCATCGAGTCCAAACACGTCATCTTAGGCGGGCTATCGTACCGCTTCTCCAAGATCTTGGCTAGATCTTTGATGGAAACAAAGTCGTCTCGAACTGAGCCTAGGGGTCAGCGTGACTGGCAGGCAGAAGCACCCGACTCACAGTTCAGGTATCCGGACGCTTCAGAATCCAAGCTCGTGGCGGCCATGTACTGAGCACAGGTCGAGTAAGTAGTAAAGTCCCACTTCTCCTCCCCTGTGCCCCAGTATTTCAACTCATACGCTTGAGGATCCCAGAGTCCCAGATACTGCCAGAACGTCTCGAAGAAAGCACCAATCATGAGATGGATGCCTTTCACCGGCTTATCTTTAAGGTAATCCCTGACATACATCATGGGATCTTTGGAGGGCAATTCGCCGAGAGCGAGTTTTCGATAGTCCAGAGTGTAATCGGATGGCATGAACCGAGGGACCTTCTCAGCCACAGCGGCGTCGATCAGCACCTTCTGGCCATTGATCATCAACCCATCTGGTCCCAGGTAGCAACAGATGATGACGTCCGTGCCCCGAACGGCTTCACGCGCAGCAGACAGGTCATCACTGGACCCTTCCACGATTGAGACTCGTGGGTTAGAGCTAATGGCGAGTCGACCTTGGATTTGTCACGACAAAATCCACGAATCTTGATCTGAGGCGACATCTCCAATAGGCTCTTGGTGGCCAATTGGCCCAGCTTCCCGGTGATGCCGGCGACGGCGACGGTGGAAACAGGAGACATCTTGATGATTTAGGTAGGACTACGATCAGGAGGATGATAGCGCCTAGAGTCCATCATCCCCTTTATAAGGCCAGTCCTCGGCACGCCACGGAAGAGTGTCCATCCTAAGTGGCTGCCATGGACCTGTCCGGAAGCGCCGGAAGCTACATACATACTGTATGTACGTGAAACTAGATTCGAGGGATTTCCAAGCTAGCGCGTGATGCGGGGTCTTGAGAGTTCGATAATTCATCCGTCCACCTCTGAAGACTACAAAGCGGTGGCAAATGGGGGTTCCAGGCGTCCTGAGGTGCTTCATCACATTCCATCCCGGGGAAAGGCCATTCCCATCCTCAGTCAATCCAAGGAAGAGACTGCGGATCTCCTGGATCGTGCGACCGGTTTGTAGCATTATATCGCTGCTAGCTTTCATTTTCTCTGATATCAAACATTTTCTCGAGCTCCGTGGTGTCCCATCTCCTTTCTGGAGCACGTTGTGCCTTACGACAGAGCTCCAGCCAGCATTTGTCGTCGAGATTTGCCAAAATCGAAGGAGCCGATGCTTTGATATGGCCCTACATCTTGGCTTCTGAAGCGAGATGTACATTTTACGCATTAGGAGTGGTCGCTCGTATCTGAAGCATTAGTTACCGAGGACGGCAAAATGTACATATGTAAGTTAACTTATCAACCCATTGATAGCATCCGGAGATGGAGAGAAGGTTGGATGTCCGTCCTTTCTCTTCTCCGTTTCTTGCAGATTCAACTAAGAGATATTACTCTTTATATTGCTGTAGGCCACGGCGTATGAGAGTGATGGCGGAAATCGTAATGGTCACTGCTGCCTGGAGTCAAGGCTCTGGCCAAGAAGGTGTGGCTGAACGTTTGAAATTCACCCTGGAATTGTTGAAAACCACCTTTTGTTGTCTCCCGTTTTCGTAGCTACTTCTGCCAACGGTTTTCGCAATGGTCAGTCTTAACCACTTTTTCTTTCAGATGTGCACTTCACCTCGTTGGGATTCTTCGCATCTGCGCCGTAATTGCCGCAGTTTCCAGTTCATTCACTATCTATCTTACTCAGATGGTCACCTTTCGTGAAGAGTTCCAGAAGCAACCGTTATCCTGCCGCGGGAGTCAAGGAACCACCCCCAGGAGCAACGCTAATGCCTACGGCCAGGATAATGGAATGATCTAACGACGACCAACAAAGGGAACGGGAATACAATTATGAGTTATTGAAAAGATTGCAACTCTGGAAATCTAGTCACCAATGGAACGTTCTTTCAAGCGGGAATCAGAAGTGCCTTGTGGGATCCACGGCCGGAGCTTTGTTTATTGCATGGCCAGCATAACGCAGATCCGGCTTTGGGGCGTCCAGTCGTTTCTAGCCGTTGAGTGTCAAGATGAAAGGGCCCAACGGCTATATCTTCAATAGAATGCCTCCATCAACGCCACAGCTCCACAGTTTCGTCTTCATGAAACAGAGGCAAGATGGATTTTCGAGATGTAGGAGATATGCCGTCATCAATATCAACTGCTAACGAGGCATAGATCAACCAGGACCTGAAAGAAAAACTCAGTCTGGCACGAGCACACGATCTGCTCAGGTTAAAAACAGAAGTAGATTACCTTCAAGGCCTCGTTCGGACGAGCAGAAGGTTTCTCGCACGATGCAGGGCAGACAACCTCCGAACGATGTCAGCGAGCGATACCGAACATGATCTTGAAGAGAAGGCAGTGAGACAACGCCAACGTGAGTATGCTCGCTCAGAGAACAACCGACTGCTGACAGAATGAGACAGAGATGCTGTTCAGACGAGCTTCAATCAGCGGCTCCGAAGACTCATCTTCTCAACCGTCACAATCAATGCTCCTCATGTCGACCATGCGCGACGGTGGAGCGAGATCTATATAGAAATTGTTCAATATCTTGACATCTCGCCAGCTGGTAGCACGGATGCATTACGCCAAGCTCAACAGCACATCTGGTTCTTTGCAAGAATGTTTGGCGACGAAGGCGCCAACGCGTTACAACGGCTGTTCTCCCACTACCGACGGGGACACCGTCAGACGATGGGTCCGAATGACACTGCGATTCGCTCTCCGGAGGGCATGCCAGAACATGTCTTCTCCAATGTGCTGCCGTGTGCGGAAACGTTGCGGCGAATCGAACCTCACGCCTCAAGGGTGCGGAAGCGAGTGGATCGAGTGGTGAACCAAAGAAGGGACTATGTGCAATTGGCGAAGCAGATCGATGATCTCGTCCAACAATTCGGGGAGGGTACCGCGCGAAACGGAGGATATGTAGCTGGGAAAGTCGGAAGAGCTCTAATCGACATGGCATGGCCAATCGATCGACAACGGAAAACAGCCAGAACTCTATGCTATCGGCTGTCCGGACTGACCAGAACTGGACGGATGTTATCCAAGCTGCATGACGTTTTCGGCCAAGGCGCACTCTTGCTCTTCCCAAGCCTTACTACAATTCCGTGCGTCACTCCTTGCCCCATTTGCGGTCTGGGCTGACATGGATGATAGTATGGCGCTTATAAGAATCCCCTATGAGGCGTTCGGTTTCATGATCGATCGTGTGTTCGATCGCATTCCCGGTGTTCGAATTTATTGCGACGCTGCGCAACACCATTTTGATCAACTTCAATCGGTCGACACGGCAAAGGACGTTCCCCTTACGAAACTTGAAGTCACCATTGGGGGCACAGAAGCCATCGCACGTCATGCTGCTCGAAGCGGTCTGCTGAGCCCTCTTTCGCCCGTTACCGAATCGGACTCGGAGTACTCCGAAGATGGAGATGATGAAGAAGAACAGTCCTCACAATCCGATCGGAGTGAATAATCAGCCATGATTCATTCAGATGACGGCTAAGGAGATGGAGTGTTCTACGCTAGAGGCACTTCCGTCTGATCCTCTGTTATCTATTAGTAGCAGAGCGGACAGAGTATCCGTAAGAAAAAACCTTAAGATACAAGGTCATGGCATGCTCCCGATTGTTCGTGCAAGGATAGCTTATGCATCGTATTCTTCAGAACGAGAAACTTCTGTAAAGTCGCCAGTGGAAGGGACGCAAATTGAGTAAAGCTTGCAAAGAAACCACTGTCTAAAGACAAGGATAGGGCATAGATGGAGACCCATCACCTGCAGCAGCTGGTAGAAACTGACGCCATGACCAGATGATAGAACCAAGAAGGTAGACAGTCTCAATAGACGAAAAGAAACGGCAACGTGGCTTCAGCGAGCGTTTCGAAACGATAGGTTCGAACTGGGCCCAGAATCCCACGAGCATGTAACCCCATCCAGTTTTGGCGTCCCGTGTAATCCGTCTTCATTACCTTGCTGGACAACTCTTAGATTGTCGGCGATTCCGTTGTGCGAGACATGCAGGGGGTTAGCTGCCCGGATCGGAAAGATCTGAAACAGGAATCGGTTATTGATTGTCAATCAACCTCCTCTGTTGGTCATCAAATCCGTTTCGACCCGTATCCACGCGGCGAACGGGACGACTAGAGCTACTGTGCAAGCACCTTCTGAACTCAATTCGGTGCGTCCACCATCAAGATGTAGGTCGAAATCACTGGATTAGCCAATGGCTTCGACCGTTCTTTCGCTAGATTGCTAATCTTCCCTGAATCACTCGGCTCTTGACGGAGGTGTCAAAACGCCCGAATCGCTACGAGATGACAAATGTAGACCAACTAGACGACTTCAAATGAGACAAGTCACGAAGATGAGCAATCTATTAAAGAAGAAGGGTTCGGCATACCATGCCCCAACACCATCATTCACTCACTTCTCATCAGGATCAAGTAACACACAAAACGATAACCTCCGCAAGATGTTGCCCATCAAGTTGTACGCCCACGCCAGCGGGCCGAATCCGTGGAAAACGCTCATCATCATGCTGGAGCTTGGGCTCGAATATGAAATCATCTACCTTGACTTCAAACAAGTCAAAGAAGCCCCATTCGTGAATATCAATCCCAATGGTCGAGTCCCCGCCATCGAGGATCCAAACACAGGAATCAAACTCTGGGAGGTGCGTGCGGACCAACCGATCGATACGGAATATAGCTGATATGTATTCAGTCTTGTGCTATCAACGAATATCTCATCGACAAGTATGATACGAACAAACTTCTTACTTACGATATGGAGCCCGAGAAATACCAGCTGAAGCAGGTAAGTTAGCCGATTGTTGTTCTCATGACCAAGCTTCGTCATATGCTGACGAGTGCCAATTAGTGGCTATACTTTCAGGCTTCTGGCCAAGGTAAGGGGTTACTCACTTACATCCCTCATGATCGAGCTGGTTCTGACGGATTTTCTTCCCGAGGTCTCTCGTCCCATAGCTTGACTTTCTCACTGACGGATTATAGGACCGTATGTGGGCCAGTTGGTCTGGTTTACACGCTTTCACGAGGAGCAAGTCGAGAGCGCCAAGACGAGATACAAGAAGGAGGCGAGACGTGAGATTCCCCCATGAATTTGCAGAATAACCTCTGATTATCTGTTAAAGGCATCCTGGATGTCCTGAATCGAGCTCTCGAGGGCCGCGAGTATCTGGTGGGCGACAAAGCGACCGTGGCCGATCTGGCTTTTGTTCCTTGGGACACCATAATCCACCACATGTTCCCCGAGGGCGAGAAGATTGATCCAAAGAACGAGCTGCCCCACTATTATGCCTGGCAGCAGCGCCTCATGGCCCGCGAGGCGGTGAAAAAGACCTTTGAAATCCGCGAGCAGGCGATGAAGGAGCAGAGTCATTGATGCCCGCAATCCATCGCAGTCTCATTTGGTTTGTAGAGTAGCATTGAGTTCGAGTCGGCGAACAAGAGCCTAGATGGGAGTCGAGTCGCTCCAAGTCCCAAGCGGGAGCGAGTTCACAATGGAGATCAACTTAGATTGCCAGTCGTGCGTGTTGTTGCAGACGAGTCAGTTATCTTCGAGGTCATATCATCTACACGCAAGGCAAAGCAATAAAGAGTGTTAAGAGCAGTCGTGATGATGTGTACGATGCGCCAGGTAGAACGGAATGTGCTGGCTAGGAAGGGATGAACACGAACGCTGATGGCCTAATTGAAGGGTAATAATACGGCCAATGTTCATTGCTCGACGTCGTTGCTGTATCCCGTTTGAGTGGTCAGTGGGCCGGACGAGTCAATGGGTCGCCCCATAAAACCAGCCAACCGATCAATTTGAATAAGCTCAATCAAAGCTGGGAATAACCTCACAGCACGTTTGAGAGCAACGCGTCTTGGGGGGAGCTAGAATAGGTATACATTTAAGTCCAACAGGTGAAATAACATCAATTGAGGGCTGTAGAAACAGATCAGAACGTTAAGCCAATAACGATCGATTTCCAGTAGAGCTTGAGTATTTATCAAAAGTCATGTTCATTTTCAATACTATATCACACATATAGAAGATCATGATAGATGACGGTTGTGCGCTCTAGAGCCTAGGAGATATGCCAGTTGCAATTGATTATTGTCCTCCTATACGGAGACCTGTACAGAAATATATGAATCACTTCCCGCAAATTAGCGAGTCTCGTCAATACTGTTGTTAATTAGTTGGAGCGATAAGCCTGCATAGGGGGCAAATGCCCAGAGAACTTGTTATCGCTTAGTTAAACATAGTCCTAATGTTAGGGGCTGCTCTAGGTGTTAAGCATCTATGAGCCAGTGGCTCATATGTAGCTATCAGTTCTTATAAGACTTTTTCCCTAAACGGAATGGTCCCCAAATTATTGTACAGATCTCCGTAGGTATCGGAGGGCGATACAGGAAAAATAGCCATCAGTAACTGGCTCAATCAACAATGTAGTATAATGGCGATAACAAATAGATTACAGCAATAGAACAATCAAATAGCATCTAGTAGCCTGTGTATCATCTTTCTACATCAATGACTGCTCAGCAGCGACAAGACATGCTTGCTACCAAGGTAGTAGAATGTTGTTCTTCAATTGCCTCTCAACTACAATAAGAGGCTACAATCAACCGCTCTTGAACATTTGAACCTAATCCCTAAGCTTTAAGCAAACCTTAATTTTGCTTGTAAATTCTATTTTTGAGTAGACTCCATAGGTTCTCCATGGAATTTAGGTCAGAAGAATAAGGTGATCAATCTAACAATCTGATATCTTCCTCTCGCAATTCACTTTTGACAATCTGAGCAGTATAGATAGGAGCGTTATCCTGCATGAATGTTTTAGACTCGTTCAAGACTGTGAGCAAATGTTTTTTAAGCACATTGACATAAGACCGTGCTGTTACTCCACCTCTTTCGGCAATCTTGTCACCTTGCATAACGACAAGATCACTTCTTCTATATTCTTGACTAAATGCTCCCCAAAACATTTGAGAGACTTTTTCTTGTCCATACCATCGCTCTTGAACTGCGTAAGGCTTCCATTTATTACTTCTTAGACAATAAACCCACTTTTAACATCCAGTCTTGCCTTGTGCAACAGAGCATTCATTTGATCAAATTATCTTGTTCCATCGTGCAACAATCCAATCTTTCCTTTCGGTACACCATTGTAATCGGTAAGTTGCATCAGAAGGTCGTAATGCAGGTACTTGTGCCTTCATCTACTTTTGAAAATCTTGTTCTTCCAATCGTTGTTGTACGGTGCAAGTTGAAAGGTTGACCTTAGCTGCAATCTCAGTAGCTTTTTGGTTTAGATCTAACACAGCTAGTTTAGCTAGCTTGAGGTCTTGTTCATATGTTGTTTTACGTTTGCGGCTATCTTTCAAATGATGTCCCTAAATGCATTTGGGGTCTGAGGCAATTGTTCAATGAATGGAAGGTAGAGAGCATTTTAATGAGTATTTTTCATCAATGAACTGCTGAATTTTGCGCTCATTAAAGCTAGCATCATGCAATGTGACAAATTGCGCTTGCTCATAAGGATTGAGCTGTCGTAGTTGTGCATTTGCAGATATCTCGCTGAATACCATTGTGTTGTGAGGATAGAATGAGTTGCCGGTTACTGATGGCTACTTTTTTTATGTCGCCCTTTGGTATAATGATTCAAACATGTGAATGTAACGTTGGAACAGCTTTACAATTAGACAATGATGCTTTGTAAATATCAGCAATATGTGTCAGCTGCTAGATCAATCTGGTGGTTGTCCTTACGTCATGTTTTGTTAATCCCGTAACTGGGGCTGGTGAGTCAATCATTGACTCGTCTGGCCCATGACTACTCAGACGGGATAGTTTGCAAGTACAGAGGAATTTCACAAAAGTTTAGTCACTTATGATAGTACGTTGCTCAAAATAAATGTAGGCGGTATTTTCAGCTTTCCAGGGCACTGAAGCCTGTTGATTAGCGTGGGCCGGAATTTAATAACCCTACTTTAGCGCTTTCCTCTTCTGCGGCTTAGGCGTCACAGTGGCATATTAGTTAGCGCCCTGCACCCTACAAATTGGCAGTTTTGACATCTATTTATCAAAAGTGACTAAACTTTCGTGAAATTCCTCCGTACGCGGTGGACAAAATAAACGGAACAGCTCAGCAGTAATTGCTTCATCACCGTTACGACGGGGGAGTCTTTATCTATCTTACAGTAGAGGAATCATCAGCACACTGTTAATCTTAGTATAGCCTCCTCTCCATCAGACTGAACATGAAGATCGTTGGTGATTGCGCACTTCTCTTCATCGGCGGAGTTGTTGCGATTATTTTGTCAGCAGGGCACACCGCCCTCGATCGATGAAACCGGATTAATGTTCCTGCGATGCTCCAAGGCCCGCGAAGCTTCATCCAACGGCTTTGGCGCGGGCACGGCGGATAAGCCCCGCTGTCAGCGTTGCTAATCAAGCAAGTTGGGGTTGCACCCTCTCGGGCAACATCATCAATGGCGTGATGGAACTCGAGAGAAGAAAAATAGTAAGCTACGGTGGCCTTTCCCATGAATGGACGATTGCTAATCGCTGTGTCGTCAACAGGCGCCACGATGTAGGCAATTATCGGTCGAGGGCGCCGCCCCTGCGACGACAAGGGTGCATAAAGACGGCCGACAGCTACCCCAACGATCACTTCCGCCCGCTTCCGGTCGACAGCGCACCCACAACACCCCTCTGGCTCTGTTTTGGCAGTCTTCTCTTCTTCATAGTTCTTTCTTGCTACACGCATCATGGCCGACTTGATCAGAGAAGCGCCGTTAGGGCAGATTATTCGGCTCATCTCTGGAAACCGATACCTCCTTTACCCAGAAGAGAGGCCAGATTTCCAGCTGCCCAGCTGCTACACCCACCATGGATCGGACTCCGACGATGCACCCAATGAACCGGTCGAGAAGGAGGTCGATGCCACCGTACAGACTCCCGTTTCACAGCAGTCCAACGACCTGGAGCGAGCCGGCACCCAGGCGGCTGACCTGGAAAGGGCGGCAACAAGAACAGAGCTCAGTAGAGTGGGCACTCAAGCCGAGTTAGCGGAAGCGTACTCAAGAGCGACAATGGATAGAGGGCCATCGCGACCAGTGGTCCCTGAAAAGCTCGATGATGGCACGATCCTGGTGAATTGGTACTCGACGACGGACCCAGATAATCCTCAGAATTGGCCGTCCTCCCGAAAGAATCTTGTCACACTTCAAATCTGGTGAATAAAGTGGACCCAGGTCTAGCGTTCAGTGCCACTGACACTTCTTGGCAGCACATATACCCTCGCAGTTTATATGGGCTCCGCTATATACACCCCGAGCATGGCGTAAGGGCATCCGTTTAGTTGGATGTGAGAGGTCGGTGCTAATCATACCAGGGGAGTGATGCAACAATTCGACGTCTCAGCCACGGCGGCGAGTCTCGGGCTGGCTTTATACGTGCTTGCCTGTAAGTTTGCTCGATTCATTAGTCACGAGGGTTCGATGATTGACAACCATCGTCAGATGGCATCGGACCTTTAATCTTTTCACCTCTCTCCGAGATTCCTAGCCTCGGGCGCAACATCCCATACATGGTGACCTTCGCCATCTTCGTAATACTTTGCGTCCCGACGGCACTTGTAAACAACTTCGCGGGGCTCCTGGTTCTTCGATTCCTGCAAGGCTTCTGGGGCTCCCCCTGCCTTGCTACAGGCGGGGCATCGTAAGGATTGCCGATCTGCCTCGAGTTGGCCCACGGTAGCTGACAAAGTCTAGGCTACAAGACGTTTATTCTTTGATCCACCAGCCTTATGCTATCGCCTGTTGGGCTCTGTTCGCCACCTGTGGACCGGCACTAGGTGAGTTTCGATCTACCATCTCGTCCTAAACAGGGGTTCGTAGCCGGTTCGGGTCGATCGGCCAATGGCCGAGTCTATCTCATGATCTCCATTCTATTTTTCTCATCCTCGTCATCTCCCTTCGTCCATGCTGATAGATTCATTCTCAGGTCCTCTTCTAAGCGCCTATGCGGTGATGGCGAAGGACTGGCACTGGAGTCTTTGGGAAATCCTATGGCTGTCGGGCCCAACCTTCCTGGTTCTCTTTTGCTTCTTACCGGAGACTTCGGCGAGCAATATCCTTCTTCGTCGAGCAAGGCGTCTCCGGAAGATGACCGGAAATCCCAACTTCAAGTCACAGAGCGAGATTGACCAGGCCAACATCTCCGTTCAGCAGCTCCTGGTTGAGTCGTTATGGCGTCCGCTACAAATTATGGTCC
>QQTW01000304.1_pt1 | contig 29853 bp, 38 predicted proteins | sample 1904831 | NCBI WGS metagenome assembly QQTW01 (sample SAMN09435610, study PRJNA476489) | Subsurface metagenome, whole genome shotgun sequencing project.
GCTGACCTTTGGTCGTAGCCACTGCGGGCACGCGCATTTGAACAGCCCCGTGTTGATCTTCTGTACCGTCAACTGCCGCAATGTCGTCGGACTATGCTTTTGGAGCATCTTCTCACTGTAGCCCATCCATCCGAGAGTTGGGGCGGTCGGGCTAAATTCCAGCGGTGCAGGAGGGACGGGGACATTGGCCGGTGTCGTTCCCTGCTCCAACTGCTTGACATGGTGAATCAAACCCCGTCTCGCCAGTGAGATGTGCCATTCTCGGCGCGCGAGGCAGCCCTCGTACAGGCGGTAAACCGTGTGATGGTAGGCGACCCTTCGCATGGTCTCGGGATCCGACCCCAGGCCTTCCTGCTCCATCTTGCGATTCACCTTGGCACTCTGTGTGTGATTCCGTTAGCGTCAGCGAACTTCTCCCTTGTTCGATCACCACCAATGGGTGTTGATATACCAATTGTTTCTGGGTGGGACACATGCAGTGGATGAAGCGTTCCGTGATCCAGTACCAGACGTGCTCCGACTGCTCGGGCGTGTAAGAGATGAATTGCTCCAGCTCTTTCGGCTCGAAGATCGCAGACACCGTCGAGAGCAAGAAAGCTATCATGGACACGTGCAGGACGCGCATGATGCGTGACGGCACGGACCGTGAAGCCAAGAGGTAACGTGGCTCGAGCTTGTGGCAGTAGATGGGCCATTGACGGATTCCATCCTTATAAAGATCCAGTGGACAGCATTGATCCTCCAGATACGGGCGTGTTTCTCAGCGATGATGAGGGGCCGGTCGTTAGCCGTCGGCCATGCTCGAACGCATTTAGCCGCCCGTATTTGGCCACCTTGATAGACTTCTTTGGGATTATAGTCAAGCTATGAGTTCGTAGCTATTCAAATGACAGATCTCTAAGGAAACATGCTACTACCGGCAACGGTAGTAGGAAACTTCCAGCTTAGTTCCAGCGCGGTCGTAGTGGCATTGGAGATGACCAAGTCATGGTGAATCCCACGATCTCGAAAAAGATTTTCCTAGCTCGTATGAAATGAAGTTCTAAGCATAAATAACGCGGCGGGAACGGGACGAAAGAGACTCCCACGCAGCGGACAAAATGAACGGAACTTCAGCAACAGCCGCTTCATCATCCTTACGACACATGGTATAATCTTCATCATCATCATCATTGTGATGAAGATTAGCTCAATTGTCATAAGCGTGACCAAGGTTCCCTCGCCACAAGGATGGTGACGCTTCCTTTCGCCATAAGGATGATGGCGATACCTTCATCTTAAGGGCGATGAAGTGGTTACTGCTGATATGTTCCGTTTTATTTTGTCACCCGCGTGACTCCACCGCACTTACTGTACGCTGAAGATTAGCTCAATCATCCATGGCAATGACGACGATGACCACTGGTGGGTTACTGCTGAGCAACTCCGTCCCAATCTGTCGCCCCTGTGATTGGACAGCCTCGTGTGTCCGCCCCGCCGAGCCTCAGACCCTCATCCACCGACTGCATATGAGGACGTCCAACAACTGGTATCAAAGCTGATTGAAAGATTTGTATGAGAAACCATCATGGATAGGTTAGCATGGAACGAACGAACCAGTCTTACCAGTGTGCCTGCTGCAGGTCAGGCCGGGGCTGCTCGGCGACCAGGACCAGCAATACTCCTCCCCCACGCTCAGTGGACAGACCGATGCCCATCGGACCGCATTGATGAAACAGCTCTCGGAAAGCCACACGATTACGTGCAGATATGTATGGCCTCAACTTGCTTGCTTGATCGAGTACGGGGTTTTGACCAAGATCAGGGCTGAAGACCGCGAGCTTCGCATTTTGACGTTGGACAAAGCTGGCCCCCGTCCGAGGTCATTTAGCTCTCGGACCGAACATCAACACCAGGAAAACATCTGTTTCCGCAGAATTTGTGGCGCCTGCGCCATGGAACCCGAGCTTGGATACGGTTACGGGGCGTGCAAAGCGATGGGATCGCCAGAAAGACGATAGGATTGGACTGTCTGGTGGCTTCGCATTAACCTCTGGGATCCTCCGACTCGTACCGGATACCCGCCAAGCTTGATCCAAACCAAGCAACCTGGACAGCTTCGTGGCTGCACGGACCAGCCATCTCAGCTCAGCCTCTCCCATGCATCGTGGCCTGCAGCTGTCGGCCGGACTGCCAGTCTTTCCCGGTGGTTACCTTCAATGAAGTTCATTCCCAGGATGCCATGTTCCATAGCAGAGAAAGAAACAGAGCTGTCTGATCACCAGGTAGCTGGCCATCTACGGACGAGACAATGAGCTGGCCGGCCACGAGTCTCTCTGTTGTTGCCAAGAGGAGAGTCCGACAGCAGCGAGCAGCTGGCTGGCAAACGGACTCGTATCAGTAACCCGACTGTTGCTCTCGGCCGCTTTTGCGCGCACCACCGCCCGCCGGTAAGGGTATCGGCGATGATCTACAAAAGCATGAAGTCTCTCCCCGAGGACCTGGTTCGGACCGTGGGAGAGTTACAGCGGAAAAAGTGTCATTCGTCTTGCTCATCGACCACCCCGCAGCAAGGTCTCGATCAATAGCCGTCATCATGCGTTGGTTCGCACTCTTCCTGACCTTCAGCTATCTCGGGACGACCTTGGCCGCTCCGCAGAAAGTGGATCCTACCAAGCCCAATTCCGACGAGAAATCCACCGACGGCAAGCCCAAAGGTGACGGCAAAGATGCTGCCAACCCGGACGCGCTGCCCAAAGGCGAGGGTAAAGGCGCCACCACCCAGGATGCACTGCCCAAAGAGAAGCTCAAAGAACCCCCCAAGTTGGGCGAGGATATTGATTTCTCATGGGGCTCCCAAGCTGCCTGGGGCCGTATCGGCGGCGTGGTAGGCTTGAGTAGCCTCTTCCTCGGTGGCTGGTATCTGAACAGGAAGTACGAACGCGAGTTACAAGAGCAAGCCGCACGCGAAGCAGGAAAAGAGACGGGAGCGGTGCCGGGAGAGCAGGTCCCACAAGAGATGAAACCGCCGTCTTCGGGAACGCCTGGTGTCACCGAAGCAGGCACGCAGACGATGAAGCGCTTGCCTCCGGCCAGATTCCGAGCGGCGGATTACCACACCGTGGAGGACTTGAGGAAAGCTCTTCAGGACTTTGTGGAGGTCCGCAATCCTGAGTACGAGTGGGGCTACTCCTGGATCCACGACTGCTCCATGCTTCGTTGGCAGGTAAGCGATGCGTTTGGGAAAACATTTCCTCCACCGGACCATCCGTGTCGGCATTAATGTTTGCCAGCGCCCGTCTTGATGTGGTGAGATGATGGCTGATCATTGATTTCCAATCGTCAGCTTCCCGAAACCTTCCTCTCGGCCGTACAGTCCTGCGCCGATGACTATTCCAGATGGGTGCTGAGATTTGGTAAGGAGAAAAGAATGCCCTGGCCGACTGCGGAGCGAGAAGCCGAAAGACGACGTGTCATTGCGGAGCAGCGCGGGGAAGAGAAGACCGACGATGGACAAAAAGACAAACCGCTCGAGTTCGCCAAGGTGCACTTGAATCGTCTCCGAGATGGAATGAACCAGGCGGCCACGCAAGCTATCAAGCAGCCATCCAAGTTCGGATTTCCGTCGCCCAAGTTCGCGTTCCAACCACCCAAGCTCGCACCGAAAGGTCTCCGTGGACCAATTGGAATCTAGAATCTGTCGGATGTCACGAGCGGGCGTTACAGCAGGGTCTGAAGTGTCAGCGGTGGAACCGATTTGCGCATACCTTGGCTCTGATTGATGATGCCGCCTGAGGTGGGTCTTCGAGCCTTGAGCTTCGGAAGGTAAAGCTGCAAGGTAGGCAAGCTCACGAATTGGGTATACCATGACGCTGCTGGAAAAAAGAAGACTTCAAATTGGTGGCAAGCTTCGACAGCCGACATGACCCATCGAATTTGAGTCCAACAACGCGCCCAGCATGGAAGACTCTTGTATATTATTGGTGTTCTCTCCACAATTTTTGGATTTCATCGGAGAGTCTTTGACCTCTTTCGATCCAAATTCTCTTCTGAATCCTTTATCTTCTTCGTTACTTTATCTCGAACTAGAGGATTGATTGTGGCGTTGTCTTCAAGTGCAACCCGGTTTTCGAAGACCTTCCCTACCAATGCACAACCTTTCAGATCACCTCCCTCCTTCCTTGTGGCGGAACACCTGAGTGGGTGTCGGAGAAGCTGTTTCATCGACTTATGCGGTTGGCATCTAATCGAAATTTTAACTGCTCGAACAATCTCCTCAAATACCCCAGGTGGACCGCATCCGACAAGTATGCGCAGGGAGTCATGGGGCTGAAGAGTGAGGACAAGAGATCTACGTTGCGAAATAAGGACAGTAAATATGGAGTGGCCAAGAACGTGCCGCATTTTTCTTTGAAGCTCTGGCTGTTAACTCTAACGCTGACCGTTATGTAGATTCGGTGAGTCGCCACCAGTTGCTTGCCTTTCAGTCTAGAAACAACCTCAGATCCACCTTCTATAGTCAGATACGCCTGCTGACCCCTGGAAAGATGTTCACGATTCCCGAACAGACATGGGCGACGAATCGACCCCTTGCTTCGCGCCCAGCACGCCAACTCTCGTACGAAGAACAACATCGCAAGCCATGGTTGATTCCAGCAATAGATTTTGGATTGGCAAGATAACTTCCACTAGCACACCTAGACATCCTTCTCATCTTGAGCATGGGCCTTACCGGACTACCCCACGACCATCGGCATCTTGAACGTCGGCCGTACCCCGGTGGTCGGTAATTTGATGCTTCCTAACATCTGGAGCGGATTGACCTGGACCCGGAAATTGTTCGGATTGGCGGCAAGATCCTGAAGACTTTGAACACGCGTCGACACGGACTTGGCAAAGTTGTTGATGGACGGCCGAGAAACCATCTGGGCATAATTCGAAGCAGAAGACGAGATTCGCATGTCGGACTCGTCTTTCACGTGCCCCCCACGATGACGGGTGGGTCTGACTCCGTACTCGGTTTCAATATCTCCATCGTGGGCCTCCAGCTCCTTTCTGATGGCATCTCCACGCTTGCCCTGCAGGGCATTTGATGGGACCTGCGTCTATGTTAGCATCCTGATCGATCCCCTCGGGCAATCATCCCTGGAACAGGCTTACCTGTCCCAGCCACTGCTTGGCTCGCGCATTGGCATGGACCTGCATCTTCGTCCGAAGCTCATCAGACATCACCGGTCTGGTCCCGTGGCGCCTTCTGCACTCATCTACCGCGTCCACAAAGCTGATCTAAAGGCGCTCGACACGTTAGCGACCGAAAACGACTTCAAACTCATTGCGGGCTCGCCCGGGCTCCTTCACCTTCTTGCCACCAAGCATATATTTCTCGAGGCATTGGTTTGAGGCTTCCGGGGTCTGTAAGTATTTGCCATCCTCCTGCAGCTCCGCCAATGGGAATGATTGCTGAGGCTGTGCTTCGGCACGACGCTGGAGGGTTCCAAGCTCGCCGGTGATGTCAATCAGCGGCAACGCCAGGACATTGCTGGATGCCAGTAAGGGCAAGATAATCCAGGACGACCACATGGCGACGGTAAACTCAGACTAGGTACGTATCGTCTGTGTCGGGAGAATGTTGAACAATCTTCGGTCTAGCAACCTTGCACCGCCCAGCTGTTGCCGGATGGGATTCTTATATGCCATTACTTCTTCTCCTTCCCCGGAATCACCGTCCGTGCAAGCCCGAGTCACGCGAGCATTGAGGTAAATCATGTCCGTATTCTGCATGGCGGCGGGAATTGTTAAGCATATTCCAGAGTTTCAACTGTTGGTCGGTGGGTTTCGTATATCTCTAGCGGGCACTTGCGCTTCCAACACAGGACTATTGTAGTCTCATACATCGAGAAGAATGAACGGTCTGTCAGTTGAGCTCTGACTTCGACATTGACAAGTGGTAAGGCACCAGTTCCGCGGCTTTTCCATGTGCCTCGCCTGCCAAACGGTTCTCGTACAATAGGGCTTCATGTTTAATATCTAACGGCATCGTTGCACATCGTCCTTCTGCACCCGATGTGCGGGATTATATACATCGTACTCTCGTACCTATGGCAGGTGGTTTGTTGTTACACAAATCAGACTGTAGCAGTGTTCCTCTGTTCATCCCCTTGTTCCAATCGCATTGATCGCCGTTGTGGATCTCGCAACCTTAAAGCTTGACGTTTACTAACCCCCACCAACCCCACGCATCCCTCCATTCAGCGTTCTTTCAGATCAGACCAGCTAAGAAACAATGTGATGGCATACCGTGTGACGACTACACGAGCAATCATCCAGCGACATTGATATTGTTCGAGGACGACACACCCTCAATCTTCGAACGCCGTCTTGAAGCTACCGGTGTTGTGATATGCTCTGTACACAACTCGCTTTTATCAGACTCAATCGAGCAGGGAAAACGTCCAGATTGTCCAGTCTTCTGCTAGGTTGGTTTCAGTTGTCGTCCTGAGAAGCTGACGTCGATCGTGTGGGGTTTGCGAACTAATCCCATACCCGAGCTCGTCAACCTCGTCTTTCCCCACATCTCCCACTGCGGTCTTTAAGAAGCTTCCGACTTGAAGCAGGGTTTCCTGCATTAGCAAGCATGGCAACTGCCACGAACAAGATCTTCCTCGGATCCATCGATCAAGGCACGACGAGCTCCCGTTTCATCATCTTCGATACGAATGGGGCGGTAGTAGCGTCCCATCAGGTCGAGATCTCTCAGAAGCATCCACGGCCAGGGTAGGGTAATAGGCTTCTTCTATTCTTCGTCGTGTGGCTAAGAAATTGAAACAGTTGGCATGAACATGACCCGCAGGAGCTGCTCAGCTCGGTGCAAGTATGCATGGAGAAGGCGAGCGAGCAGTTCGTGGACCTAGGCCACCAGCTCTCGGACATCAAAGCGGTGGGTCTGACCAATCAACGAGAGACGACGCTGGTCTGGGATTCTGACTCCGGAGACCCTTTGTACGATGCTATTGCTTGGCCCGATACACGCACGGCTGCTCTCGTGCGCGAATTGAAAGAACGTCCGGGAGCGTCCGAGTTGCAGGACATCTGTGGCCTTCCTCTTTCGACATATCCCTCGTCCGTCAAGCTGGTCTGGCTCCTCCGAAACGTGGACGCCGTTCGGAAAGCTTACGATGAAGGTCGCTTGACTTTCGGGACGGTGGATACCTGGTTACTCTTCCAATTGAACGGAGGCAAAGATGCCAGTACACTCGTTACCGATGCGTCCAATGCATCTCGGACGATGCTGCTGAATCTGGAGACCCTCGAGTACGATGATCGGCTATTGAATTTCTTCGGACTGGACCGAAACAAGATCCAGTTGCCACGAGTGGTGCCCTGTTCGGATCCGGATGTGTTCGGACATATTGCGTCTGGTCCGCTCAAGACCATTGCCATCGCCGGATGTTTGGGAGACCAATCGGCAGCGCTGGTGGGACAATGTTGCTTCGAGCCGGGCATGGCCAAGAATACCTATGGGACGGGATGCTTCTTGCTAGAACACGTTGGCAACAGTCCGGTGCGGTCTAAACATAACCTCCTGGCAACCGTGGCCTATCACTTCGGACGGGGTCATGAACCTCAGTATGCTCTGGAAGGAAGCATAGCAACAGCGGGCAGTGCGGTGCGTTTCTTGTCGAATAATCTTGGATTCTTCGAAGCATCACAGGATATCGACCGCGTGGCGTCTACCGTGCCTGACAACGGCGGTGTGGTCTTTGTGACAGCTTTCAGCGGTCTCTTTGCACCCTACTGGATTGATGATATCAAAGGGACCATCTGTGAGTCACTACGGTTGGCCGGTGGAAGCCCGGTACTGCATTTGACTAGCTGCCACGAGGTTGATGCATGTTGCAGTTGGCATCACTCAGCACACTCAGCAAGGACATATCGCTCGTGCGACCCTTGAAGCGACGTGCTTTCAAACCAAGGCCATCTTCGACGCCATGGAACGGGACAGTGGCCACAAGCTTCACATGATGGCCGTTGACGGCGGCATGAGCGCATCCGACCTCTGCATGCAGGTCTGTATCTGACGGCTCGACAAGTCGTGAATGCTAAATGATGGGTCTAGACGCAAGCGGATATCCTGGGAGTCCCTGTTGACCGACCTGTCATGCGGGAGACAACAGCCCTGGGGGCTGCCATTGCGGCCGGCTTCGCTGTCGGCATCTGGAAAGATTTCAACGAGCTCAAACAGCTCAATCGGGAAGACCGAGTTCAGTTCCATCCTCAGATACCAGCCGAGAAACGCGATGCCATGTTTCAGCGCTGGGAGCGAGCGGTAGACATGGCTCGAGGATGGGTCGATCAGGAGATCTAACGACAGGGAACGTTGAATTCTCCCATCAGAAACATTCAGTGCCGACGGTGTTTGGTGAGAGTTCTCTCCGAAATCGACAAAGACCGCAGTCATTACATCCTGGTTACAAGGGTACGTCCTCGTTCGAACAACAACGGAAGAGACACCTCAGGATTCTTTCGAAGGTTCTTCTGGCTTCCGGCCCCAAACGAAATGGCTATTTGATAATCAGCATAACCGAAGTCAAGACCATATCCAAAAAGAACAAGGCATCTCACAAATGATAATACGCGTGCACCTCGGATTTGATCACCTCAGGCCGCACCTTTGCCAACAACACCTGGACTTCCTCGACGCTCCATTTCATGACCTCCGTGAGCAACTCCATCGTCATGGCTTCCATTCCTTCATCCATCAGCACCAGCCTGGTCCAGGCGCCGATCTCCTTGAGTCGTTTATCCTTGGGCCACGTCCCAAGCGGGAGCTTGTGCACCTTAGTCTGGACATCGACAAAGCCGGCATCTTTCATCCACTGTTCCAATTTGGGTCCAGGACTAGGATCGAGGCCGATCTTGACGCATGCGTCGGTACCTATGGTCGTCCACTTCTGCAGGTACGACTCGGGCGTCAACGTGCCGTCGTCGCTCTTGGGCTGCGTGTCCCAATCCTGGAACTCGGCCCAGCCACCAGGTTTAAGGTTGCTATTTCGACAGTCAATGATAGCGGTCATAGGGGTGCTGCATGGCTTGCTTACTTATAAGCACGACGCAGTAATGTGGGAAAATCAATGCCAGAGCCGACCAGATATCGGGCGTGTATATAGTCGAATGGCGGTCGGGGCGGCCACTCCTCCCGAAAGTCATCAATTTCGAACTTTACACGCGGCGGTACCCTAGATGGATGAGTAAGGAAGTTAGAGGCCGTGAGTGGATGACCAACCAAGTGGGCTGGATGGCGCTGAGATCATTGCCAATGATCTGGATCGAACGACGGTTATTCAACTGCCGGGTTCTCTATCACAAGGACAGTTTCTGACCTCGGCTGACGAATACACATCCCCTGGAAGGTCAGCAACAGTGGTTTCCCTTCGTTACACATGAAAAACAAGAAGGGCTTACCCATCTCAACGGCCCAGATTCCTGTTCCTGTTCCCAAGTCCAAGATTCTCTGTGGATCGCGCCCAATCGGAGCATAATGCAGACGTCCATCGCAGACCAGCTGAACGAGATGGTGGAACATATCCAGGCGGTCAGCTTCACGATCGTCATTGGGCATCACATATCCTGCGCCGATCAGCTATCGTCTCTCGTCATTCGCCATGAAGGTCGGCAAACTGACGGATCTCGTCGAAGGCATGGTACCGCCGGCCATACTTCTCACGGTATTGGACGACGGTCGACGTCAGCGATGCGGTATATGTCGAGATTCTGGATGAGACATCGTCAGCCGGGTATGGAATATTTTTCCGAAACAGCAGCTTCGCTCACTCATCGCCGCGAGCCGAGTCGGCATCGTTCTATGGTAGCAAGCGGCTTAGCTGCAACCCCATATAAACATTCCAATTGCTACCCGACACATACACTATCGACTTCAATGGATTCGTTGGCGACGGCCTCTGGTTGCTGGACGTTGGCAGGAGCTTGATTCTCCATCGTCGCCTGAGCAGTATCGGCCATTGCGACAGAGGAGGCAGGCTACGGTCAAGGTTCAGCCTTTAATGGAGGCGACAGCGGGGGGAAGAAGGCTTCTAAATAGGCTTCCGGCCCGGACGGGACGAGATCAAGTTGGCAGCTGGACCCTGACCGTGCAGCATCGCGTCAATGGTTCGAGGAAAGAGGTTGGGGTATCCGAGAAGGGCAAAGTCTACTCGGCCCATACCACGATGGGTTTAGTCGATGGATCTGGATATGGCATTCGAGGGGCATCTTCGGCATCAGCGGCTGCAGCGGACAGCCGGCCGACGTTCCTATTGGTGTCACCGATCGTCAACAAATGCAAGTGCCGCGAGACGCGGACATGGCACGAGCTCGTTCACTTCCGCGGACGGCAACATTCGTTTCAAGGGCGACATTCGTTTCGAGGGTTTTACGTTTTTCTAGCGGCCGTCGATTAGAGCTGGCTTGCGCAATACGGTGAATACTCCATCTCTTCGGCGACGACTCGTACTCGTACGCCTATTCGTACGCAGATGGAGCTGAACGGATCTGAATCCGTACTGGAATATCTTAGGGTATCACAAGGAGCTGTAGGCATTGACAGCACCGTCTTGGCATCTGAAATTCAACGGGCTAATTCGCGCAAAACGATGGGCGATGCGACGATGGATCACGATGAACACGCCAAGCTTCAGCAAAAGATATATGGAAGCATGAGGGGCATTGATCTTAGGGACTGCAACGGAACTGGTCGCTCCGTCAAGCACTCCCTACCATCGTCCTCATCTCTGCGAAACCGGGGCGGGCCGACAGCATGCGCATCCCCCTCGCCCTCGCCCTCGCCATATGGTTTACCAGGATCTCAGCTCTACCCGTTGCTCAGCAGCCGGCAACATCAGAACCCACCCAACAATCGCCGAACTTCATCGTCAGGAACGCCGGAGTAATTGGGCCCGTAGCCGCCGGCTTGACCATCGGCGTGCTGGGCTTTGTTGGTCTCAAGAAGCAAGCTCAAGCCACTGCTCGGTCTATTGATCGGCACGAACAAGGCACAATATGGCAGGAAACGCTCGAAGGTGGTTATCAACGCTGGAGGACGCAGAAGGAAGAAGGGGGAACCCAAGGCCAAGCGCGGACTAAAGTACAGAAGTCGGAGGACCAAGAGATCATGGCTACTACAGAGGATGATGCCAAAGAGGAACAAGAGAGAGCTCGACGGCGACAAGATGAGCTCCGAGAAGCTCGTCGAACGCAACAACCCCAATTGTGGGTCGATCTACCCAACCTGCAAGCGTGTATTAACCATATGGTGAGTAGTTGACTGTAGTGAAACATGAAAGGCTTCACTGATAGGTTAATTAAAGTGGAATGGCTTGCCCGATCTGCCCGATCCCAAGAGCGAAGGATATCAGGATTTGACAAACAGCTACAATGAGTACCTTACCGACCTTTGCCGGAACCGGTTTCTACAAATAATTGACGGAAAGGAGAACTATATGGTCCCGCGATATGTCTGGCCAGAAGCAGGACGCGGATCAAGCAAGCCGATGACGTTTTCGGTGCAGGCGTCCGATGTTCAGAAAGGGGTGTCACGAGTTCAGAGCATGGCTGGGTCGGCCGTCCGGAATTTGCAGTCATTCCAGCCTGTGGTTCCGAAGTTGGGGAAGATACCTGTTCGAGTGCCTGGCTTGAAGATGGGTAGGATGGTCCCTGGCATATGAGCTAGGATGAGATGGAAATGGAAGCAAATGACGGTTTTCTAGCCTACAGTGTGTAGAGCAAGCCATCAGCCAACGGTGCGAATGCCGATAGCAGTAAAGCTGCTTCGTTCGACCTCTGATACATGAAAATGAAATTTCTCCGGAGCCATCACTTTCTCGTGAATCATTTCATCACATTGTGCAGATATCTTACTTCAAATGCATCCAGGCTGCGATGAGCACATGCTCTCCATCCATCTTAGGACAAGAGATGCTTAGTCATTGTCCACGTACCTCATCGCTCACCTTTCCATTTTCGGCCTAGCGCCATCTGGGGTCTGGCTTCGTGTGTCTGAAAACGTCGGCCCGTCGGATTTCTCCATGAATGGGGGCACCAACAATGCACGGAATACAATTCACAATGGCCGTTAACATGACCAGACCATCCTATTCAACACAGTGCTAATAGCACTTGTATCAGTGCGCACTCTATTCGCCAGAGGCCTTGGGGCGCTCTGTACTGCTAATACAACATCCAATTCGCCATGCCGGGCATGAGAGACTCCCTCGAGCTAGCCTCCCTTGCATCCTCCGCTGGCGCCGACTCCCCTCGCACTTCTCTCTCCTCTTCTCCCTCGGGCATTTCCAGTTCACGCAAGCTCTCCCTCGATGATGGTGAAGATCCACAGCACTCCTCACGTCGACCCCTCCATAACCGAACCTACTCCGTGTCCACGGCCTTCGACTTCCTCGCGACACCCTACCCTCTTCCTCCTCGTCGGCCTGATCGTGGGATCAGGGATCTTCTCCTCACCAAGCCAGGTGAATTCCCACGTCGGATCTCCGGGGGCGTCACTTATCATCTGGGCCGTCGCTGGGTTGTTGGTATGGACTGGTGCCGCCAGCTATGCGGAACTAGGTAGCGCCATCCCCCTGAACGGCGGACCGCAAGTCTATCTCTCCAAGATCTTTGGCGAGTTCGCCGGGTTCTTATTCACATGGTGTGCGGTATGGGTCTTGAAGCCCGGATCAGCGGCCATCATCGCCATCATTTTCGGAGAGTACCTCGTCCGAGCGGTCGTCGGAGCCGAGGTGGTGCATGCGAACGTCTGGATCGATAAAGGTGTGGCGCTGGGCGGGATCTGGCTCGTCACGGTGATCAATGGCATCTCGACCCGCCTGGCGACGCGGACGGGAGATATGTTTATGTTTTTCAAGTTCGTGGCGCTGCTCGGCGTCACGGTCACGGGCATCGTCGTGGCTATCACGGGGTTTTCATGGAAAGGTGACGCGAATAAAGAATGGAAGACGAATGGTTGGTTCGAGAATACCAAGATGGATGTTTCCCAATGGGCCGTGGCGTTGTATGCAGGCTTATGGGCATTTGATGGATGGGATAATGTAATTAATTCCCTTTCCTTTTCTTTTCTCCCCTCTATCCATGAATCGGAATCTTTCTACTCCCTCACATTCGCTATCTAAAGAACAATCGCTAAAGGAGATGATGTACAAAAGGTGAACTACGTCGTCGGCGAATTCCGCAATCCGAACCGCGATTTACCTCGAGTCATCCATACGTCCATGCCACTCGTCACGCTCTTCTATCTTCTCGCCAACATCTCCTACTTCTTCGTTCTTCCCTTCGAAACGATTTCCAAGAGCAACACCGTCGCCGTACAATTCGGCTCAAAAGTCTTCGGGGGAGTCGGATCCGCCGTTCTCGCAGTGGTAGTCAGCTTCAGCTGTTTCGGAGCTCTAAACGCCACGACATTCACAGCAGGACGACTCATTTATTCCGCGGGAAAAGAAGGCCATTTACCCTCTCTTTTCGGCCGACTTGGTTTGGGCACCGGCTCCTCCTCGTTGAACTCCATCTTCGGCCGACGGACCACCCGATCCCGCTCCAACTCCCGTTCCCAACGCGGTTTTTTCTCTCGATGGTTCTCCGACGAAGCCGGGCTGGGCTTCACGCCCATCCACGCCCTTCTTCTCAACGCGTCTCTCACATCTCTCTATATTATGTTAGGCGACTTCGGGCAACTCATCACTTTTTATGGAGTTGCGGGATATATCTTTTATTTCCTGACGATCCTTGGCCTCATCATTCTCCGAGTCAAAGAACCTGGTTTGGAAAGACCTTATAAGACCTGGATCACCACTCCTATTATTTTCTGTTGCGTCAGTTTGTTTTTGGTCTCGAGGGCGGTCTTCGCACAGCCGGTTCAGACAGGATTGGTGGCGCTGTTTATGGGTGTTGGGACGGGGGTGTATGTTTGGAGGAAACAGTGGCGGAGATGGAGAGGACGAGGTGGAGGGGGAGGGGGAAGTGGAGCGGTGGGGATGAGACGAAGGAAACAGCAGGTGCCGAGGATTGTGATGAGTCATGCTGAAAATGAGGATGAAGATGGAGATAGTGGAAGGGCGGGAGAGAAGATGAGAGAGTCGAGATGGAAGTTTTGGAGACTGTGGAGATGAATTCGTCTTCATTTGTTCTCTGTTTCTTGGGCCAGGGACACGTTGATAGTAGACATCAATTGGCTAAAGGTTAGCGGGTCAGCTGTCAGCCACGGTTGTGCATAATAAGGGAGGTTAGGCTGGATCAGCTGGGTATTGTTGATTGGATGGGTGGTTGTGATGACTGTACCAGCAACTACTGCTCAGCATTGCATTGCATAGCATTGATTTGGTTAGCATAGCTGTCACTGCATGGGACTGGGATGGGCGTCACCAGATTACACTCTGTCATCCATTCTCTCAGTCAATGGATTCAAATAAGATACACTTGCCCGTCACGGTACTGTAACCATATATTGCTCTCACTGTGGAAGAAGACAAAACAAATAATCAATCAAGCGGTGACTGTGGATACAAAAATCGATAGATGAAAACTTAACTACATCTGTATCCCTCCCTTTTCAGTTACGTCAATACTCAACTGCACCCGACTCACCTCCACCAGTGCAGCTTTGTCACCTCGCCATAACCAACATAGACATAACCTAGGAGTAGAACTAGAGAGAAGTAAACTCCCTAATTCTGTTCCCCCTTAACAACCTCCACCAGACTAACCGCGCTCCGACAATCCCAAATCTTCTGCAACTTCAACCCGGCCCTCTCCACGATATCCTTAAACTCCGCAGGGGTGCGTTCAATACCATTGATGATGCTCATCATGGCGAGATCTCGGGTATGTGAATACCGAGTATGATATCCGTAATTAGCGGGGAGGGGGGCCGGGGCGGATGTCAGTTCGGGACTACCGAGGGTGGTATTCATCACTTGATCGCATACTAGAATCCGTGAATGAGGTCCCATGGAGTCCCGGATGGCGGAGAGGATGCGGACGCAGTAATCGTCGGACCAATCATGTCTTTATCATCACCATCATTAGTAATGAATTGGGTGGGGGCGAATTGAAGGGAGGGAAGGAGAAGACTCACAGAATGTAGCGTAGGAAATACACATCCGCGCCTTCAACAGGGTTTTTGTTGAAGAAGTCGTGCTCGATGAACGTCACGCGACCGTCTTTCAAGGCCTCGGGATGGTCACGGGGCCAGACTTCGGATTGGGCTTGTTTCAACACGGGACCACGGTCTTCAACGACGAGGCGGAGATCGGGGTATCGTCGGGAGAGTTGCATGACGAAGCCACCGACACCGCCGCCAACATCGACGACGGTTCCTTTTCCCAGTTCGCCCCAGGGGTAGTCTAATCGACATAGTCAGCAACTTATATTCATTCGAGTAGGAGCGGGCCACGGTGAAGGTGAGGCTAAATCCTACCGAAAGGATGAGCAGCCCCTGTCACTCTCCCTCCACCAAGCATGGCCAATCCAAACGTCTCCAGCTCCGGACGAGGGACCAGCGAATTCTCATCCCCTCCCTCAGGAATTGGCACTCGGGTAGGCACACCCGGATAACCAGGTTTGGTTTCGTTGATCTCCCGCACGGAGACTTTCTCTTCGAGCCATTCCCAGCGAGGCTTCGACGTGCCGACCGCATCCTGGAAGGGCGTCACTTGCACATCGTATGATTTACCCTTGTCCGGGTTGGAGAGGTATTTAGGGAGGTGATCGGAGGCGGTATAGAGGTCATAACCGCTGTCATTGTATTAGCACAGGAACGTTACGTCCATAACGTTCTGCTCAGGGTGACCGGCACGTGATAACATGCGATGGGATGGAACAGATGGATGAATGATGGAACATACAAAAGCAACATATACGCCCGCAACGGCTCGTTCTTGACCAACGCCGCTGAGATACCATTGTTGCTGAATCGACCCGGTCCGACTTCGCGGAAGATGTGAATCGAGCAGAGACATCGTAGGATGCGGGCTGGAATGGATTGAATCTCACGTTAGCCGGGCTTAGCATATCCCATAGCTGGGCATAGCAGGGGCAGGGCTGAACCAGGTCCGCTCCCTCTCCGCGGGACATGGGACGGGAGTATAAAAGTTTAAAATTTCTGGAATCAGGGTCTAGCTTACTCAGCTTCCGCGGTTCAATGCCCACCTTCTCGGCGATGACATCCCCCGGCACACCTTCGCCATCCGTGTCTAGCTCGGCGATCACATCAGCGATGCGCTTCTCCGCTGCGATGTGTAGCGCGCGAGCCTCGAAGTATTGCCCGGATACTTCCTGCAGGCGACTGCTCGGATCGCTGGCCAGCTCTGTGAGCGTGCCGGCGGCCGCGAGCAGCTCGCGTTGAGCCTGGTATAAGCGCCAGTTGGGCAGCACGGCGGGCGAACCATCTTCGCCTGTGGTGCCGGCGCGTTTGCTCTCCTTGGTCCACTCGTCGATGACGGTGCGAGTGGACGAAGCGATCAGCTCAGAGAGTTGTAGCAGACGGACTGCATCATCGATGGAGCGCGGTTGACGTTGCATGGTGAAGGACGTAGAGAATAGACGGTGCTCGAGATTGATAGAGTGTTGTAGTTAGATGGCTCTTGAGCAGCTTCAATAGAGGAAGAGCTTCCTTGAGACTCTTATATCTGACATCTTGTTCTCGGGTCATCATCGTAGACTGTACTCGATTCATGCAGGGACCGGTACCCCTCCGCTTGCCATCGTACTGCGGGGGACCTGAGTAGACCCCTGCTGACGGCCGAGTGTGGGAGGGTCAAAAGGTCCTGGGTCTCTCTTTCCTTCCTTCGTTCCTGGCAGCAGGCTGTACCTTTGTCGTCTGTCAGCTTCAGCGGCGATATGGCAACCGTCCTGCCGTCCTCTTCAGCGGAGGACGCCCAAAAGGTTCGTTTTGAGGCCACGTTGACTGATTGCATGGAAGATGGGCCAGTCATCCCTAACGTATTCCCGATCTCGAATGTGCGATTCAGCCGATTGAGTCAACAGACTAGCCACTAGTAGCGGGACGTTGTTCGTTCAACTGTGGTATTAAATTTCCGAGTTGACGAGAGAACAACGGTGCTGAACTAGTTTGTATACTTGTTCGTCTTACATACAGCCGTCTCTTTCGGTGTGCTCAGCCCAGCTGAGCCAGTATCTTCAGTCATCGCCATTTACTTCGGAAACGCCATCGACGCCCATCGCCCCTACTCCGACCTGTGCTGCGAGTCTATCGGAGAAAGAGAGCGTTTCCAGGAAAAGAAGAATCGTAGGATGCGCAAACTCCTGAACTTTCAGAGCCCCACCAAGGAAACTCAAGCCCAAGTCGTATGCCGAGAAACGAAACGTGCTGCAGAAAGAGTCGTTGGAAAGTTTAAGCGTGATGAATAAAAGCTTCATATTCCGGCTCTTTGCTTGACGGTAGAACTGATGAGGGCGCCTGTTTGTGGATTGAGCGTCTCCAATCACCACGGCAGAAGACTCCCATCCTCCTGTCAGACATGCAAATGAGTATGCGTACTTATAATATTTTGACAAGGGGGAAAGCTTACTGCAAGGAAACAGCCATTCTTTTCGGGACCAGCTTCTTGAATCAGCTTTACTACCACCTCGGCTCCGTATTCCACCGGATGTTCGGCGTCGTAGCCGCCCAGGTCGGTCCTCAGCCACTACATCTATCGTCAGCTGATGGAATCTTGCAGAAGGCTGTTGACAGCTGTTGAAGAGAGATTAAGGTTCTTACCCCAGGACAGATGGCCAAAAAGATCAGATCATCATCTTTGAGCTGATGGGCGTATTCGGCGGTTAATGCGTTAAGCCCGGCTTTGGCCACCTTGTACGAGACGCAGGCGACCGGATGCTGCGCGCTCAACGTAATGGATCCAAGGAAGCTAGCCCTGCTTGAGTTCAGCGGGAGCTCATATCACGTTGTTCGAAATCACCCTTCGGCTTGATCGACTAGCTCTGAAGAATCTAGAATTGGACAACAACTCACATATTGCAGATTTTCTTGTCCTTGCCTTTCCGGAGCAGCGGGAGGAAGGCAACGGTCACATTGTGAACGCCGGCAACATTGGTATCAAAGACTCTTTCGATATCCCGCGAAGCGCTAAATTGGAGTGGTCGTGTCAGCGAATGTTTCGCTACCAGTGTTGCCTACAGACCAGCTCCACTTACACCGTCTCGATGTTGCCATGATCGCGGACCACGATACCCGCGTTATTGATCAAGACATCCAATCCCGCCTTTCCCTTGCTTCTTAAGATTCTGCTGACTTCAGTCGCGGCTGCGGCGACACTTGCTTCGTCTCGAGTATCATCCAGACGAACGATGTGGATGCGATTTGGGTGCTTCGAGACGAGCCGCTGCAGTTCCCCACTAGCTTTTCCACCACGGACCGTGGCAAAGATGATCTCAGCAGCTGAGGTCGGTAGCGAGACCAGGCGGCCGACAATAGCTAGGCCCAAGCCTCGGCTGGTACCGGTAATCAAATAGCTGGTCATGCTGTCAGATGACAAAGAAGAGCCGTAGAACGCTCCGTTTGGGAATTTTTCGTATATTACTGCTTCAATTCTTAAGATTTCCTCGTAGCAAACAGTTGATCTGATAGTTCAAGGCAAGCGCCGGGAAAGAGCGACTCGATATATCTATCGTCCGGGACATCTTCAACGTTCTCCTCCTGTTGAGACGGCTGCTGTTGAGTTGGGCAGTACTCAGGTCCTTCACGTCCGAGAAGCCGAACGCCAGGAGGATTATCAAGCTATTGGTCCAAAGAATGCAGGTGCCCCACCAATGGCTAGCAGAGAGCAATGACGTGCCAGGAGCCACAGGTCCTGATAGCAAGTCGTCGTTGCAGGCGCCATGTTGGTGTTTTCCCACGGATTGCTAATCCAGATCCCGTCACCGACGCGTATCTGACAAATGATGCGTGCAGACATCTTCCTGCATTTGGTGTGACGAGCACGGCATGCGGCAGCAGGCGTCACGAACTGCAGCCTCGCCGTCGTTCGCTTTCTGACACCTTTGCCAGCGCCGCCGGTACCGGAGAACGGCTTGGCACAGCAGCCGCGCGGTAGATTCGTACTCACAAGTCGGAATGACAGTCTTGTGGCGGTGAGTTCGGCGGTGATACCGTCTCAAGTCATCTTCGGTTGATGGAATAGGGAAAGTACAGGTCAACTGCATCGTAGACTTCCCAAAGATTATGGATGCAAACAGAAGATGGTCTTCCCTCTCAATTTTATAGACGTGAAAAGACGTGACTATGACATGTGGGAGATAAGTCCCACACGCAGAGCTGCCGCTATCATCTCCATGCTCGGGTCCAACTCGGTTGGGGGTGACAATGAAATGAAGATTCAAATTGAGAATCTTCTTGTAAGTGAGACATATGAAATCAGTCAATAGATCATGACTAGCTAATCATTGAATCATCATTCATCAAGTGCCTTTCATTCGTCTTCAGTTGGATAGTAGTTCCAGATAGTGGTGAGGACCGTTGAGGATGAGGAGGTGAGAGGTGCGGCTCTTCTTCGTTCCGCGGAAGCAGAGCCGCAGAGCCGCAAGCGGAAGGCTCGTCGTGGTGACGTCAGGTTCAACAAAATTCAAATTCAATTCACATAAACCACCCCTCCTCATCCCCACCATCACCACGTCCACCACCAACATCCTCTGGCATTGTGCGCCTCTCTATCACATCATGGCTATCACCAAACAAGTACTGGCTACTGCTAGAAATGTCACCGCAGCAATGCCTTTGCCTCGCCTACCCCTGATCGACAGAGCGTCGCTGCTTCAGAAACCACAGCGGCAGCTGCAGGTGCTCCGATCGACGCCGCCGGAACAGCTGTACAAGAACGTGATGCTTTTTCTGCTCAGCCTCTTCTTTCTTCCTCTCGACACTGCCATTCTGTTCTACAGCTATGTACGAGAATTATTTTGGCCGGCGCCCTCGAAGCGCCAGCAGAGGCGCTCGTCGCCATCGTTCCAGCCCCGTACCATCTTGGTGACCGGAGTGGGGATGGAAAAGGCGTTATGTCTGGCGCGGATGTTCTACGAAGCCGGTCACGATGTCATTGGAGCCGACTTCGAGTCCGATGGAATTCCCGTTCGAGGTCGAGTGTCACGTGCCCTCAAGAAGTTCTACCGCCTGAGCGAACCGGATCCCAGGACGGGCGCGGCGACATATATCCAGGATCTGTTGACGTTGGTCCGGCGAGAAAATGTGGATCTGTGGGTGACGATTGCGGAAGTCTCGTGGGCGTTAGAAGAAGCGCAGGCGAAAGAGATTGTGGAGCGACGGACGAAATGCCGAGCGATCCAGTTTGATCTTCAGCTCACCGAGATGTTGCACGCCAAGGACTCCTTCATCAGCCATACGGCATCGATCGGTCTGAATGTCCCCGAGACGCATCTGGTGGAGTCGCGAACGGCGGTGCATAAGATCTTGAACAACGCGCCTCCGGGTCGGCAATATATCCTCAAGAAGGTCGGGATCGATATCTGGTCTCGTGGTGGCCTGAACCTGGTCCCTCGACCATCAAAGAGTGAGACCTACCAGCATATCGCCGCGATGGACATCTCTCCCGAGAACCCCTGGGTGCTGCAGCAGTTCATCCACGGCAAGGAGTATTGCACACATACGCTGGTGGTCGACGGCATGGTCAAGGTGTTTGTGGCGTGCCCCTCCAACGAGCTGCTCATGCACTACGAGGCCCTTCCGGCCGACTCGGCGCTCAGCATAGCGATGCAGCAGTTCACGCAGCAATACGTCGAGCGAACGGGTCAGCGCATGACGGGTCACCTCTCGTTCGACATCATGATCGAGGAGCGGTCGAGTCCCAAGGGGGTGGTGCAGGTGTTGTATCCGATCGAATGCAATCCTCGCGCGCACACGGCGCTGCTGCTCTTTGATGACCAGGCGGAGCAGATGGTCAACGCGTATCTGTCGGCGCTGGCGGGGGATGCCAACGGGATGCCCAATGGGTCGCACAACCACGTGGTGACGGTGGGTAATCGACCCGGGGGTTATTATTGGGTGGGCCACGACGTGGTCACACTGTTGCTGCAGCCGCTCCTGCAATGGGTTCAAGGCGTGATTCCACGGCAAGAGGTGATGCAAGATGTGTCGGTTCTAGTGCAGCATCTGCTGACGTGGGACGACGGGACGTATCTCGCCTGGGATCCTCTGCCGTGGTGGTGGCTGTACCACGTCTACTGGCCGGCCAAGTTCTTGCTGGCCATCTGGCGAGGAAAGCGATGGACGCGGGCCAACATCAGCACGACGACATTCTTCCGCTGTTGAGAAGAGATGAGGGAGGTGGATGGATGAGTTATGTATTGCTGTTTGTAGGTTCGTCTTACATAGTTTTTCCAGTACGGAGGTCATCCACCACCAAACCCGTTTTGAGGTATTGCTGTTAGTATTCCGTTCCTGTAAATTCTTTTTCGAGATCTAAATATGATGTAAGCACTCGAGCGTTGTCGGATTCAATGAGTTTTGGCGGTTGAAGCATTCCACAAAACACGCAGTCTCTTAGGAAATTGATCAATTTGTTGTCTTTGCCTGTCACCCTAACGGTCGCAACTGTTGAAAATTGATACAGGTACCGTAATGTAAAGCAGAATCCTCGATGTCTTGAACTTGCTCGTAAGCTTTCCATTGACTGATTTTCTAGCTAATAACTCTTCCGCACACGATGCAATGTAATCCTCTTGATATTCAAGCCGCAGTCGTCAAGATGACACGTCGAGTATCGCTCAGCACCCAATCAAACTGCGGCCGTTCCTGAACGACGGCATCGACAGTAGCCTGGATATCCTCCGTCGGGACACCGAGGAGCTCATTATCGAGCTTGGCAAATTTGGAAAAATCCGCCCCGACGTCGAGCTCCTCGTTGAACAAGGCGCCAATGATCAACTGCATGAACCAATTCGGATCGCCCTTGCGATAGGCTTCACGACCTTCTTCGATCTGCTCGGCGCATTTGACATGTTTGACCGTCCATTTCTCGCCCGTCGCCTTTTCTAACGCGGCCAGCGTCTCGTTCTGGCTGGTTCGGAACGACTCGATCCACACGTACCGATTCTTGGTTTCCTCCGGGTGCAGCAACACGCCGACGACGGCCTGCCCCACGCTGGCCAGGTTGGTCGCGGACCAGTACCCATTGCCGCTATCCCAGATGGTGGCCTTGCGCGACTTGAGATCGAACCCGGCGAAGCCAACGCGGAGTTCCCAGTCTGGTACCATCAATGTTAAGTTCCCACAAGTCTTGCATGATGTCCGGGAGACTAACCGAAGAACGGCCCGCACATGACGCAGGTCCAGGAGAAGTTGGGATTCTCCTCGGCTTTCTTCTTCAGATGCTGAGCGACATTGTATTTCTCGACAAAGACGGGACAGATGTCCCGATTGTTCTGGTTGGCCGTGTTGCTCCCGAACTCACTCGGGATGAATCTCTTGACACCGGCTTGCACAGCAATGTCGATGAACCGCGTCTGCTCCGCTAGCGCTTTGCCGCCCAGGTTGGAGATGACGGCATCCTGTCCCTGAAAGGCCTCCGCGAGCGAGCCATCCGAGTAGTCGATCTTCAACACCTTCACGTTGGCAGGGATCTTGGCCGTCGGTCCCTCCCGCGTCGTCACCGTCACGTTGAACTTGCCCGATTGGACTAAGGCGTGGAGCACTGATGGACCGAGGTTGCCGCTGGCCTGGTACAAGATGATGGTCAAGGTCAGCTAGCAGTTCGCTCGCCAATGGGCGCTGCAGAATAGAGTGATACGGATCCAGGGCAAAAGAGTGGGATGTCTCTCTAGCGCCATTGGGTTCCGGATCTGACGTGAGAAAGGGAGAAGTCAAGGGTTCACGCACTCCCATCAACAACACATTCTTGATTTCTTGCGCCATGGTCACGGAGAGCTTCAGCTTCAATCTCGCAGGAACGTTTTCAGGATCGGGCTTTGGGTCTGGGTTTGCGAGCTCAACGCCGGTGGTGCTCTATATATGTCCTGATCACGAAATGGCCATATCGCCATGGCGCGTACATATTATGAAGCTGTAGCTGAAGCTGGCAGCAGCGGGAACCTGCTTGCTGTGCCGCACTTCTCCAGGCTGAATCAGGTCCTTGGTCCATTGTGGGTGGATTTCCAGCTGGTTGGGACCGGAGTAGTATCCAGAGTGGTCCATAGTGGTGATGATACTGGGTGTCAGCGCTGGTCTAGCAACGTGGGTGGTCCAGCCTGGCCAATTGATCAACAACTGTGCGCCTAGCGAACCAGGTCCTAGTTCGGTCCCAGCGTCGGTTCCTGACGCCATGTAGGACTGCAGGTGAAAGAAGCTGCTGCTTGATATGAAGCACGTGCGATGTGTCTGCTCAGGGTCCCAGTTCCTTTCAAGCCACAAGTGAAGTCCCGTCCCAAATCACATTGTTGAGCCTCATCCTGCTTACATAACAAGTCACCCGCCCCACTTCCCTTTCGAGTCCCACGACGACAGCGCAAAACCAGCTTCTGGCTTAATTACCCAGCCTCATCCAGCCGATTTGAGAGGTGGAAAAGTAGTCTCCAATGATCAGTAGACTCGGTAAATCATCAGAAAAATTCGAACGGGTGCAAACGACGCAAGGAATTTGGACTGTCACTGGGCTCCGACGTTCGATGAAAGAGTGGCACGCGTTTGACGCGAAAAAAATCGCGTTACACCCACGAAGCAAGACACAATGATTATGTCAGCAGAGCGTGCTGTGGCTGCTGCGTGCAAGCCACCACGAGGTGACCATCACATCGTGATTCCTCTCAAGCCCTTTGAAGCTTCAACATCATATATTTCCACCCAATCTCGAAAGAAATACCTGCCGAAGCAACTCATTAAAGCTATCAACCTAAACTACGATTTCTTCATATAGAGCATCTTTTTTCTTCAATTGCTACGTCTGCAGCTATCCCCGTCACATGCGGGTGACCGAGACAACTGGACAAGCGAGCAGTGGCCGGTTTTGACCTTTTGGAATTCAAATCTGGAGCGGCAGGGCAACCTGGTGAGAACAAGTTGTAGAGACAAATAACGATGCTGTTCAAAGTTTCAAAATAAGCTGACTGTTATGCAGATGAGATTAGAATTGAGCATGCTAGGCTGTGCTAAGCTTTTAATGCTTTTTAGCACACAGTCAGTGGAATTCGGTGAGCCTACTCGCTGTGGTGTCGTCCAGTATTTCTCTGGTCACCGCGTACCCAGTGTGACACTTGAAGCCGGTTGCTGCTGGCTTGTCTCGTTATTGTTTCGCGCTGCTGTGCCACCCTGGCCGACCAACGAACTGAGGATCGCCCGAAGATCAGGAACTTCAAGTACGAAGTACGAAGAACTCGTACTTATTCTACTCGAACCCACACTCCCTTTCTACAAGCTCACAGGAACCACGATGTCAATCAATTACTCAGGTCGCTCTTTGGAACGCTCTGCTATATTCACAGGCATTGCGGCTTGTAAGAAGTGCTCGTCACTTCTTATATCTCTGCTTGAAATCGTCCCTAGCAAGGACGACTGTTTTCTTACTGTATCTCGTTCCCGTATCCCCTTTTTACTGTGCCGTGTGCATAATGTTGTCGCCAAATTTAGATAAGATGATCGGGCTCGTTGGAATATTAGCCAACCGGAAGGATTCCCCCGCCCAGCTGAGGAAAGGTGCATCAGTCGAGCCCCTGGACGGTCTGGGGGGCCGTGCTGCATTCGATTTTGTTCTCCCATCTTTTATCGTCTCTTCCTGCCCACCCTCGTCGAGATCGTGTCATCCTTCCGGTGAAGTTCAAGAGGACATCCAGCAAGACGAGAGTCTCAACCAGACATGGCTCGTTCACCGCGGACACTCCTGGTGCTGGCCTTTGCCATCTTCTGCACTTTGATCTTCCTGTACCGGATGCCGGGTTTGTACGCGGGTCGTCAAGCACGGAACATCAAGGATACCAGCGTGTCGTCGTCGCCTCTGTTCGTCGGCTTTCGAGCGAACTGGCCATTGTTGCAGCAGGCAGTGGTGTCCTACCTGGCCGCCGGATGGCCGGCCGACCAGATCTTCGTCGTCGACAACACGGGCACCATGGACGCGAATGCCCGTGGCCTGCTGACACCCGCGAACCCCTCGTACCTTCCCTACGATCAACTCACGCAACGGGGGGTCAACATCATCACGACACCGACGCAGCTCACCTTCTCCCAGCTGCAGAACTTCTACCTGTCCACGGCCATCTCCCATTCCCGACCGGGCTATTTCTGGTCCCATCAAGACGTCGCCGTCCTGCCCTCGTCACCGACCGCGTCGTTTCATCAGGAAGTCCACGCCTGTCTGAACCAGAAGCTGCTCGCCCCCGATCGGGAACCCGGCGCGGTCCTCTTCTCCAAGCAAGACATCCCGAACGCACCCGACTCGTTGACGTACATGAACGTCGCTGCCGCCCGGGCCATCGGCGGCTGGGACAATGCCATCCCCTACTACTGCACCGACTGGGACTACTACTCACGCCTGCGGATGGCGAACTACTCAACCCCCGACTGCAAGGCGGGGACGATGTTCGATGTCGCGACCGTGGTCGAGGATGCGCCCAAGATGTTCTTCGAGGCCCTTCGTCCGACCGTGAAAGCCAAGGCAGCGGGAGAGAAGATCTCGAGCGATGCGGCACTGGACGCTCGATTCAACGCGCTCCAGGAGCGGTTGAAGAAGATGGGCAACGCCAAGGTCGACAACGGACGAAATGCTTGGCACGGTCGTCAGACGGGCGGACCAGGCGAACCCTTCTCCGTCGATCCCCTCGTCGCTAAACACGTCTTTGACGGCTTGATTGGCTTCTCCCGAAAGATGTTTGAGGATAAATGGGGCGAGAAGAATACGGAATTCATGGATGAGGCTGGCCTGACCCTCGCCGATATGTGGAAGCTCGTGTTGGAACATAAAGGATGATGCGGTCGCTCGACCCGTGATGAGACGATCGAGGATGTGATCTAGCGGAAGTTGGTCCAAGATGTACGGTACCTATAGAGTTGGTTGGCAACACTGGGTTGGGTTTTATCTATTGTGTATAGTTCTACCGCATTGTTTAAAGGGTTAATATCTGAGATGCCACCCGGGATTTTTTGGCTATTTGAGATGCCACCTGCATACCACCTGCCTGGCACAAATTTTGATTTAGCTGCGGAACCTGCGCAGGGGTCTATCCGCTCGTCTGTTACTGTACCTCAAACAGCCACAATACTAACCATCAGGAATGAATACCTCATATGGATAAGTGCAAGGGCTTAGGGATTTTCAATGGTCTCCGGGCAGTGTGCTAGTCAATAGGAGCCGTCGCTGCGACGGCAAGTGGCTATAACAGCATTAATATAGAAGTATATCTGCTTTATAGAGCAGTCCATAAAAGCAAAGGCATAGGCATCAAAGAAATATAGATGGTGAAGCTATTAATATGCACGCATTGGATCAGCAAGGTCAGCAGTCCAAGGAGTAGCCGCCATGTGGCAGCTGAACGCTTTCAACAACGTGAATGGCGTACTGGTGGCATCTCAGATATCAAGCTTTGTTTAAAATCGCTCCATTAGGAACTGTTGCAACATATAAAAGGCCCCCAGCGCCGAAGGCGCTCATTGTTATCTTAACCCAGTATATTAAGCACACTCCAACAGGACCGATGACAGCTCGGCTCGGCCTTCAACGGAAGTTTTGATGATATCGAACGAAGGCTTTGCAAGCGGGTCTGCAATTCTAATCGAAACGTTGCTTATAGCATCGTGCTCCAGCTTCCACCTTCCCCGTCGAAGTGAGGTAACGCCCAACGCTCCCAACCACATTCATTGACGCATATAGAACCAGCCACCGTCAACGTATGTGCCTTGCTCAAGGTTTTTCTGTTCCTCTGTATGTGCATCGCTGCGTTACCGCTTCCAAAACATTCCTGCATCCTCAAAGTCGAAGTGAGTGGTTCATAATCTCTTATTTCTGAGGTCCCGGACCGTTTCCGTCAAGTGAAGGCGTTCAATGCTTCTTTAATGGCCACGGAACGTACGCCGGGCGTCCGGAGCTGCTCCTCGCTTCTGTCAATCGATTGTGCTCTCCGTTCCAAATAATACAACGTCGTCACGCCTAACTCATCCAAGTAGGTCAGAGTCCGCTGATAGTTGAGCCCCACTTGGTCCACGGCATGGCTGTCGTCCGAGAGCGTCAATCGACCGTTGCATTTCTGGAAAGCCTAGATTCAAATCTCAAAACTATTTTAGCACGCTCTCAGCCCATCGTTGACTCACCTGAATGATCTCCCGGCCCGGATACGGTTCCTGCAAGCCCTTCCTCAACGCCGAACTATTAACCTCCATAAGACCACCGTAGCCAACAATATATTGCAAATTCCGCTCCATCTTTTTCCACACCCCTGGATACCGCTGACAGTCTCCATTCGGCTCATCAGCGTACAGCTTGATGAGATCAAAATGGCCAACGACAGGCGGTTGAAGTCTCTGCAGCATCTCGAATTGTGCATCAAAGTATGCATGGAACACGTCTTCCTCGGTTTCTCCAGCTGCGGTTCTGGCACGCTCGTAGCTGGGTCGATCAAAGTCGATCGGAATGGCGCAGACATGATGAAGGGAGCCCACGAACAGATCAAACTCGTAGTCTTGCAACATGTTCTTGATGATTGATTCAGTGGATGGTCGGATCCATTCGGACTCGAATCCGATGAGGATATGGATTTTTGTTGCATATTGTTCACGCAGCCGGAGAGCTTCGTGGTAGAAGTTGTCAAAGGTGGTGAAGAGTCCTTCGGGTGAGAGACCTGCTTCGATCTCTTCGGGATATAAATCCTCGCGATGGTCTCGCGGCATGTGTTCGGTTAAGGCAAAGGTGTGGAATCCTTGGCTGATGGCTGCTTGGACCATCTCTTCCAGGGTGCCTTTGGCGTGCAGACAAAATTGTCCAGAGTGGCTGTGGTGGGAGAAAGGCATGGTGGATTGGCGTCTCGGTATTGAGCTTCCGGAGACGTAGAGGCGTTGGTCGAGTTCTGCTAGCAGTACCAGAGATGACAGCAGTTCAGTGAGTAACTTTTCTCGAGAAGGCGTTGAGGATTATGCTTGCTAAGGCCAACATGTTATAGAAGAACGAAGCCCACTTATGCCTATCGAGTTCAGGTGTCGAGCAAGTACAGACGGGGGATATGAGCTTGATTACTACCTGCTCAGTTCATCCTTCCCACCAGTTAGCATCAGCCTTACTGTAACTAAGCACTCGCGGGCCGACCCTTTCGCCAAGAGTCAAGCACTTGATAGTACCTTTTTGGTTGATCACCCACCGAAAGAGTACCCAGCAATCGTTGGTAGAGCTCTACGAGCATGGAAAACATCAAAGCAGTTAGTATTCCTCACTAACCTCCTCCCAACTAATCTCTGTAATATTTAGATTTTCTCATCTTGTTATGAATTTTTCTACCTCTGATTGCAGAGCAGGGAGTCTGAATTATCGTCAAGCCAGCGCAAATTCCCCACACTTAGCGGCCCAGCGTGGTTTAGCCACTTGGCCAACGGGTTTATTTGGGCGACCGGGCAGAAGATCAGCAAGGCTGACGAGGCGCGGTGCATATATAAAGGGAGAGTCCCCATTACGTACAAGGCTGAGAGGGGACCAGCAAGCTGAGCATGACTTCATTTAAAGAGTAGCTCGGCCCAGCAGTGACCTCAAAGACGATGCCATGACAAGACGATAGCTGGTGTGCTCAATGCCCTACATAAAATCGGGACATGGCGGAACTTGGCATTGCTGCCTCCATCGTCGGGATCGCCACTGCTGGCGCTCGACTGTCAACCAGCCTGTACACCTTTGCCGAAACGGCGAGCTCGGCCGACAAGAGCGTTAAGGCCATTGCCCTGGAAATCTCCCTGACTTCGGCGGTGCTCGAACAGTTGGGCGATACCCTCAAGCAAGATGCGTTTGCAAAAATCTGCTCGCCCAAGGCGGTTCAGACTACAGAGACAATTGTCAAGGAATGCTCCGAGGTCTATACCGAGATCGACGCTGCACTTCAGAAGTCCATCAGCTCGGCCAGAAAGCACCCCAACCCGTCAAAGGGACAGAAGATGGTCGTGTCGTTGTCGGAGCGATTGAAATGGCCATTCCTACAACCGAAGATGCAATTGCTCAGTGGAAACCTCGAACGGCTCAAATCAACTCTGCTGCTGATGCTCAACGTTCTGCTATATGCGAAGAAGATATCAGTAGAGTACGTCCAATTTGATTTCCTTTAAATGAGAGGTTAGCTGCTCCATGAGAGGCTTCCTTCAAGCTTCCCTGGTGCCGGCGAAGACCAGACGAGTGAACTTGCGGTGTACGGTGTTGTCTAAGTTGCTCTCAGCTGATAGGCGTTGCAGAAAGTGGAAGCCTACTCTGAATGATATCGAGGGGCTGCACATTGAGCGACTGCTAGCCTCGATGGAGAAAGCAACCTGGAATTTCGAGAGCCTGAAGAAGACATCGAAACAGGAAGCCGGGTCCGCAACGTGTGCTTCTGAAACGACCGCACAATCATCGGACCCAACTGTGCTGTCCAATGCCGCTACTGTTGATTCGGTGCTCTTGCCAGTTTCGAAGTTGCCGCCTAAAGGTCTCAACTCAATCGATACTCTGGCCAAAGACAGTGACACCGGCTGCCATGCATCTGCTCCGCCATTTGTTTCTTTCAGTGCCGGGGTCCAAGATAAGCAACGTGTCGACTAAGGACGTAGCTGACGAGGTCGACGGTCGACCAAGCGACGCTAGCTCGTCCAGGCGGTGTTGAGTCCAATTGACGGCATTTAGCAAGCTGCAG
>QQTW01000305.1_pt1 | contig 29847 bp, 34 predicted proteins | sample 1904831 | NCBI WGS metagenome assembly QQTW01 (sample SAMN09435610, study PRJNA476489) | Subsurface metagenome, whole genome shotgun sequencing project.
TTATGAGTGAAGGACGCGTCCTGTGTGGGAGCGGACGCGAGACACGGATTTCACTTGGAGCCAAACAGTCAACTACAAGACTTGACAGTGAATAAAGAGAGGGAATCCTTCTAAGGTTAGCTCCACCCCTGGCACCACCAGCTCTGCACTTTTGCACATGGAATACCTTTGACAAAGCGGACTCGACGTCAAGAGACCAGTGTCTACATACTGATATGGATGGAGGATACTAGGAGACACGATGAGGAAGTGCAACTAGAGAGTCAACGCTTGCCGGGCTCTACCTTTTCAATGGGTCTGGCTTCTTCATCCATGGACAAGACGCATGCACCCATCCTGCCCACCTACACGGTCATGGCTGTCCTATATGTGCCATGGTTGTCCTTACGTGATGGTGATGGTGATGATATCTCCACTCAACCTCGTGCTCTCCGCACAACGAGCCATGGCAGAAACGAGCTGCTGCCCATCTGTCATGCTGCCATCTGCCATCTGCCATTTGTGCTCTGAGAGCATAGATACCAGAGTGAAAGACTCCCGTTCAACGGTCTCAATCGCTTGTGGTCACTTGTGCGACGTCGGCATGCGGACACCGCATGTACGATGCACGGCATAGGCAACATGAGATGCAGGCACCCTCCACCTAATCTCCGCAATGGCAACGCTCACTTACCGTTTGCACTCTCGTCACACCGTATCAACTCCCCGTAAAGACTCAGGAGAATCTCATCACGGGAGACCTGAGCGCAACCGCCAGTTTGGTGATCGCGCTCTACTGTAACCATGATTGACGGGTGTGATACGCCTCTGCTCTCTTCAGGGAGCTCTGTCAAGGTCAAATACAAAAGCATGATTGCAACTGGGACAAAGGCACCGTTTCTACGCAAGGCAATGTGCGTCGTCTTGAAGCAAGCAATGAGGTGACGTCCAGAAAAAGTGCAGAGTACATCATTGAAGTAGCTTTCCAGGCTTGGCAACATCCGAACAGGGATCTTCAGCAAGCAGCGAGTATTCGTCGGAGTGATACTCGAAAGCTATTTGGCTTCCTTTATCATGCTCTCAGCCCTCCCGCTGCTTTCAAGTGGGAGCAGCATAGCCAGCCATGATTGTAGATGGTTGGGCGATCTCCACGGCTTGAACAGAAAGCATCTCACACTCGGGGGTAAACAGCTACCTTTACGCTTCGATAACCCGAGAACTCCATACGACACAATCAATATTCCGAACATGAGTAAACCTGTGATTGTATTGTCTATGTGTGTATTTACATGGCCAGCATCTGTGCCTTTCATCTCTGCGTCTCAGCAACCAGCAACCAATAGCTAGCAATCTATATCAGTTTGAACTAGGCCGTCCCGTCGCCAGGACAGTGAGGAGAGAAAAAGAACAAATCCAGCTGGACCACAATCCTCATCACTGCCCGGAATCTAGACCCTGACGAGCCTCCGACGACGGGACCGAGATATCGCGCGGCGACTGTGGGCCTCCGGGCTACTGGCGCGCCCATCAGCTGTCGTGGCGACCAAGGTGACCTCTATGGGAATCGGCAACCCATACGTCCAAGAAGAATCGGTCCCAAAGCTCGCCGGGTTGTGCGCCAGTTCTCTCGACTCGCAGTAACGCACCGAGTCGCAGGGAGCGCAGTTCATCTTTCCGGTGAGGTCGGCGCTCCCGATGTAACCCTCGTGACCGAACCATCCCCAGAATCTATACGACGGCGGAGCTGTCAGCTCTCAAAAAACGTGAGAAGGTTGGCCAGGATTGACGGGTATTCATACATTGGCTTGACGAAAGTGATCTCGACGACTGCGCGATCGAGGTCGCTATATTCCACTAGTCTGACCCCGTAGCCACGGCCGTTACATCTTCCCTGGAGCCCGGATGTTAGCGCCTGAGGCTGGTCTCTGTGGCAATCTGTGGGTAGACAGGCTCACTCTGACAGAGAAGGGATCGTCCCCTTCTTTCCAGTCGAGTCTGCAGCTGATGGCATCCTTGCTCCCCTGCTCTTTGAACTCGATCCGGAGCCAGGTGTTCTGCTCCGAGCCTGACAGAGCAGAGGCCGACACACTCAGCACCTTCGTTTCAGCCACGACCAAGGTGGCCAGCAAGACCGTCGCCGTCAGTAGCTGGAGTAAGCAGGTTCGCATTGTCCGATCCCCTGTTGCAGCTGGAGGAAATGCCCTGAAAGGCCTTTTGGGGGGAGGGAAGGGAAATAAGTTGACCGTCGATCTGGTCAGCAAGTTTCTCTCCGCATGGTTGCTGAGGGCAGTACACGCCCCGGAGGCCTAGATAAGTACTCTGTGATTGATGAGGCTCGTGCCGACAACGTGTCGCCGATCCCCTTATCGTCCCGTCCGGGTGAAAAGCGGAGCCTTGATGTGGGTGTGGAGAGAGATCCAAAGAGGTAAAAGGTGATGAGTCTCCTACCTGTTACGGCTTAACCAGACACTACGATATGAAAGGACTAGAGATAGTGACAGCTGAGATAGGGGTATGATCCCATACAACAACGGCAGATCACTGTGCATCTGTAGGAGGCGGGATTCATCCGTGCCCTGGGAATGGGTGCTGCCTGTTCGTGAGAAGCGATACTGGCAACATCGAGCGCGGTTTGATAGCACCCTCACAAGATTTTAGGGTTCCTCAAAGCACGCTGCGAATGACGTGACGGCCATGAGAAACTTCGGCTACCTATGCTGTGCATATCCAGCTGCCTCCTAACTGCCCTCTGACTGCCTCTGACTGCCGTGAAGGTTCCTGTGGCCCGAAGAGGAAGTTCAGTTTCGATGCCTTGGCGTGGAAGGCGTCAGGCCGTGATTCAGGAGAAGTCGGAAGACGGGAAGACGAAAGGCTCGCGGTAAAAGCTCGGCACTCGGCAGCCTCGGCTAGCTCGGCTTGAGCCGAACGTTAGCGTGATTCGCTTACCCTGCCCGATCTCGATTACGCGCGACCCGAGAGTCATGAGGTCCTGTGTCGCACTTCATTCGAGAAATCTCTTGCAGATCAGCAAAAGCTTCAAATCCAATAAACAGTCATGCATAGTAATATGCACTTCCCCCTCTAGAGCGCCAGCCTTACGATACTTGGCAGCACGGCACCGTGCCGACAGGACTGGCTCCTTACTCCAACGGACTCGCCGACGCGGGCTGCTCGCTTCGAGGGGAAGACGCAATGCTTGACTCACGATGTTTTTGCATATGCTGCTATCCCGCCTGATCACCAGAGGCCAGCCGCTTCTGCACCATTTCTCTCGTGGTTTCTGTCATCTCAGACTGCTTCTGCCGCTGAGTCTCCCCGCGTCGGCCGTCTCGGGATGCGAGAAGGGACCCATTCTCTCCATCGCTGATGGACCGGTCTCTCGGAACACGCTCGACTGCCCAAACGTAGAGAAATTGACATCAGCATAGGTGATACCTGAAGAAAGCCCAGGCTTTCCTACGCTGGGGACCCGTCGAAGTCAAAGTTACATACACAGTATGTGTTCACCGTGACAGCGAAGGCGCGGCTGGACACGTAATGCGGTCCTGCCGCTGTCATAAAAGTCAGCAACGTTATTAACAACCTAGGCCAAGTCTCAAGATCAATGGCCGTCTACACGTTGCAGCTGTCAGTTTCTAATCCCAGTCGCGTCAAGGATGGAACCATGTCGACGCTCAACCATCCGAGCACGGATGATGCCTGAGACGCGCAGAAAAGCACACAGCCGGCCTGGGCACGTTTCGAAACTGCGGGAGGCCAGATGACACACCTACCCGTCCCAAGAGGCAAGAGAGAGAGCGGTGAGCATTGCAGTTCCATTTGCTCGGGTGCGCTTCAGTTTCGACAAGGATCCTCACAAACGGCCCGAGGCGTGAGAACGGACTGTTTGAGCACTGCGTGCGTGCAGCAAAGAGGGCGTTATGCCATGGTTCATGTCAACGCCGGCTGCCCCCATACTGTATCTGATTTGGAAGAGGTGGATCCCAAAGAGCTCGGTAACCGGATGATATGTGATAGGTATGAGGGTCCCTGGTGAAAACATCAAGCGGTCCCTAATACTCTATCCCATCAGTCATCAGTGTTGCTCATATCTTTCGAGTACATCATTGCATTGGTCACCAGACGGCCAACATGCATATCAAAAAGTCAAAATATAGACTCAAGAGTGGAAGTCGGTTACTCCGTACTTTTCAGTAAAGTCGACTACTAGCATGCCCGAGAGATGTAATGGAATCAGAGAACGCGAGGTAACTGATACTACTCATCTCCATTTATGGAAGCTTCCCTTAACAACGTAAGTCTACTAAGTCATCGTACTTACAGAAATACTTCATTTTCAGACCAGCTCCTTGTTAACGGTATAATGTATATCTAGGTATACACAGTTAATCATACTCGAGCCATACATATCCTCTAATAAGAACACTCAACATGCTGTCTCAAGCCATGTCATTTCTGCTATATAATGAAGCAAAAGATGCATCAGCCAAAGGAATTGGCGATGTTCGATAAGACTTGAGCAACATTGAAAGTTCATGACCTACCATGTAGGTATGGATTGCTATCAAATCCCACTGGCCATGCTGGCCGAGTACTCAGAACTCGGAAGTCTTCAATTCATCATTTCTGCCCAGGTGGCGAATGAATTCTCAGTTTTATTATTATCTGAACTACCTATGTACTCCGTACATATGTCACGCAAAGTAACACATGCGGGTGACGTTCAGCTCCGGTAAGCGAACCTTAAAGAAAGAACGCGTTCTCGCCCTTGGCATACAGCAGCTCCAACGGTGGTTGGAGAGAAGCTCTGGATTTTGCTCCACGCCATGCATGCGGCCAGGATTTAAGGTTTTCAGCTGTGCCAGCGTCCAAGTACCGGTGTGACAGTCGGCGACTCGGGGCGAGGGAGCGGAAAGCGCTGGCGAAGCATATCTTCTCCACTAAGTTCGAGTAGAGCGTCTCACGAATGCTAACGTACCTATGGCATGTGCTCATCAGGAGCAGGAGAGCCTGCCGGGCCGGTATGAGTGCGTTTCGCGGAATCAGGTTCATGCAACGAGACCCGCGAACACATCACGACGCATCAATCCGTCCGAAGCATCATCATCGATCAGTGCATTAGCTCGAACCTAAAACAGGCTGCCGGCACTCGCGGTGTTGCCGCCTGACTGTCTGCGGAGAAGCTACATTCAGAGCAATATACCTGACATTTGATAGGGTGGGATATCAATTCGCAGCAATGCAGGTGGAGAAGCCCCCCCAAACGACGCCTGGACAGGAACGAATGCCTTCGCGTGGCGGGCCAGATATACACCTCAAACATCCAACCGTGCGCGAGGATAGGAAAAAGGTACGAGAAGAATATTGTGGAGATTTCAACAGATTGGTCGTCGGCGTGCTGTACTCGGACCGGCCCACATGCAGACCCCTGTTTTTCACTCTTTCGAGCTCCAGTGCAGACCCAGAGGGCCCGGTCAATATCATTTCGCGTTTCCTGTCGCCCACTGTTTTTTGGTCGACCAAAGCCAAGAAACGCCGCATGACTCCAGTAGATGAGAAGAAGCTTGGCCAGGATTCCCAAAGTCCCGACAGTCCCGAAACGAACGACTGCGCAAACCGCGCATTGTGTGCAGATAACGAGCGATCACTGTGAACACCGAGCTCCTATGCTAAGTGCTCCAGTAAGAACGAAATGAAGAAAAATCCTCCGAATCTTATGTAGTATGCTTGTTTCGTGACAAGGAGAGCGCGTCCCGTCAAGTGATGAGAAAATCCCACCCCTTTTTCGATATAATTGTTTCCCAGTCCCAACTGTCGGTGTCGCCGGCGTCCATCATCTCCCATACCTGTTCAACAACCGCTCTGGCGTACTTGATATTGCCGAGGTTAGAGTATGCCTGGAGCCCATCGAACGCCTGGCGGATCTCAGGCCTCTGCTCGGGCTCGAAGGCGGAGCAGCCGAGAAGGAAGAGCGGCATGAGCAAAATGCTCTGGGTGGACGAGTCAGGGGGCAGATGGCGCAGGTACTCGAGCCCGTCGTTGACGGCGGTGCGCAGGCTCTCGTTCGGTTCGGACGGGAGTATCGTCCTGTGTAAATAGAGCCACGTGCACTGTCGATAGAGCATGGACGCAATGTAGCGCGGCGTCCCCCGCTGCTGTGCGCAAACCCAACTCCTCAGACCTGCGTCAATCGCCTGCGCGTCGCTGAGGGTCTGATAGTCGACCAGAGGCCTGAGCCCCTCTGACCTCCTCAACCGGATCCGGTCCCGCAGTCCCCTCACTTTCGAGATGAAGCCAAACAGACCATCGACGACTCCAAGCAGCGCTCCCGCCTCGGGCTGGATCATGAACTGCGGCAGCTCAAAGTCCTCCATCATGAGCACGGAGCGCCGGTCCAGAGAAGTGACCGAGTTGGACACATCGTGGTAGATGAAGAACTCTACCAGAAAGTTCTGGAACTCCTGATTGGGCGACTTCTGAGAACTGATGAGGTGTTTCGCCGCGTCCATGTGGTATCGGTACTCCCCTTTGATCTCCCCGGCACAGATGCTGCGGAGGCAAAGCACAAGAGTCTGCGCGACGGTCGGATCTTCGATCAGGGCGGTGGGGTCGCCGCCGATCCGGGCGACCATCTTCTCGTCGGTGCGGAGGTGCTTGAGCGCGCACTGAAAGTGATGGCTCTGCCGGTCCTGGAAGCGCTGGTTGGCGTCGTGGAAGACCAGATGGGAGCCCGACAAGCAGAGTAGCGAGTGCATCAATCCCCGGTGACGGTACGCCATAGGGAGCAGGATCTCTTTGAAAGGATTGTGCTTGTCGGTAAAGAGGCTCAGGACGCGGCAGACATTGTAGTGAAAATGATCCAGGAAGTGGCGATCAATATCGTTCTCAACGCCCGGAATGAAGTCGGGCAGCTCGTGTGGCTTGTCGAAACTCGCTATTGCGCCTTCTGTTAGATTTCGAGTCAGCGGGGTGGTCTAGCCCCAACCATGGACTGTGGTGTCTCCACATAGGAGTGATGATGATTTGTCTGGTCTCTTCAACATACCTTCTGACGCTCGATGCCCACCACGGCGCCAAATGGTGATTGGACGATAACCTTCGCAGTACACGTTATTCTTCTTACAATGTATGCCTAAGGAGTTCCCTGTCAGTGACTCGAGTGGACGGACGAGTGACGGTTCACATACAGTGCGGCTTGGTCTCGTCGCACTTTTTCTTGCGTCTTCGACATGTGATGCAGCCCGTCTTCGATCTTCCCTTTGGAGGCTTTGTCCCGGGCGAGGCGGCCGTGGTGGGTTTCTTCGGCGGCCTGCCGGGACGCCTCTTCGTGGTGGCGCTGCCGCGAGCCGTCGGACTCGAGCTTTCGGGCACGGCGTGCAGGTTCAAGTCGTTCCCGTCATCGTCAAGCTCCTCCACCTTGGGCACGACATCGTCCCTAGGCGAGAGACTCGAGTAGGCAGGGAAGCTGATGGTGAAGGTGGGGGTGGTGCGAGGTGAGTCGCTCGACGCGGTCGAAGCCGTCGACGGTTCCGATGGCGAGCTGACGCCGAGGGTGAGGGAAATCGGAGGCGGTGCCTGAGGGCCAAAGACCAACGCTGTCGCCATCTTCTTCTTCTGCCTCGCAGTGCCGTGCGATGGCGAGCCTAGAGAGGACTGCAACGGCCATATGCGACGGCGTCCATCGGCGGTAATGGCCGGATGGTCGGGCTCTGGCGATGTGCCCGGAGACGACGCCAGCGGATCGGATGTGGAGGAGAGCGGGGAGTGGAGAGGGGGGGCCAGGGCGAAGGTTGCGACCGAACGTCGGGACGAACGTTCGTCCTGACGTCAAGTAATGGACTTGGGTTGGGCGGAAAAGAGGCGACGCAAGCGTGGATGGAGGTGTAGGATAGGGAAGGGAGAGAGATGAAGGGCAGGGAGGATGGAACGAGGTGAAGAGAGTCCGGTGGATGGGAGTGTAGGAGACGCAGCAGTGACACCCTGAAAGGCACGAAGGGAAAAGAATTGGGAAACAGGAGGGGGTGACAAGAGGTTAAAATAAGGTGCAAAGCGATCAATCAATCGATAATACAAATGTCGTTTTTTTCCTAGTCGGAGGTCAGAGGCCAGAGTTCAGAGGCCAGAAGGATGTTGCCGGCCAAAAGAGGAGAGCGCGGGGGAAGCCACCAAAGTGTATCCCATACACACCAGAACCCCCCTCCCTTGTCGTCCTGGGCAGGGCGACTTGGCGGCTTCTGTCGCGAACAGGAAACGAGTGTGTCCTGTGTAGAGAGAGTGCGTCGTATCGTCCGGAGCGCTCGGGACTAGGGTGACGGTCGATTGGAGATGATGGGATGGATCTCATCAGTCGGAGCCGTTCGGCACCAAGCGGGCGACGAGCGAAGCCCGTGCGAGAGGAGGTAGATGCTTCCTAGTCTCTTGGGATTCTGGCCGGGCTGCTCGACGGGTTGGAGGTACTGGTAGGTAGCTGGTGCCGACGCTGCTCTCCTGCTCCTGCTCCTGCTTCTGCTGCTCCTGCCTCTGCTTGGCACGACGGATGTGAGCGCACAGGCTTCCTCAGTAGTGCAGGGATGGCAATGCAGACGCGGATGGGGGCGCGCGAGGGCCACGCTCTGCTGAAGGTGTGCAAGTGTGGAAAAGCCCTTTGAGGTGGAAGTCGTCTGGCGATAGTTGGCACAGTGTGCACATTGACCGACACAAGCCGAGTCTGTCTAAGAAGCAATAGATATCTGGCTAGTCAGAAGATGAAGAACGAGATTCTCAAAATTGATGAAGGAAGAAGAAAAGAGAAGAAAAGAAAATGGATGAACGCTGAAGTATCGTAGCGAAGTAGGTACGGAGTACGGAGCAGGTACTTCTGGTCGAAGTCCCGGAACCTGGCGATCAGCATGAAACTGTGCTCCGGCGAGGTATGAAGTACGTCTACCACTGTCTTCTCGGTAGCGAGTAAGATCGCGTCTTCGCCTCACGACAGATCACGGAAGGAGGTTTGCCCTCCCACGGGCTTTTGCTTTTGAGTCTTCTCATCTAAAAAGGGGTCGAAGGCTATTCGCTCTTGGCTGCCCAGCTCCACTAATCGCATCTATTACTAGGTACGTAAGTATCAGAAAACGGCATCACAGCACCTACCTACCTATGTACGTGCCTACCTCCGTAGGTATGTCTCGTCTGATCCAGGGTAAAAGGGCAGACGTGCCCGGCTTCAAGAGCAAGTGAGCGACCACCGAGTGTTTGCCTGCTCTCGGGCGTCAGGCGCACCGAGGGTTTTCATGCTGCTGCGAGTTGCTAATAAAGCCGGCCGCACGTCCTGCGCTGGGCCTGTCCGCGGTCCGAACCCCGTCCTCGCGCTCTTCGCTCTGTAATCATAGCATCTTGTTCTTCATCACCGCGCCTGGGCAGTCCCACTGTTCCGGGAAATGGCTTGTTGCGTTGCACCTTGAAACAGCCACAGAGAACGACGACCACTGCATCGAGCCCTGCCCACCGCGATAAGATATCGGATCGGAGCGAGAGGGCACCTCCCCGAGGAACGCCTCTTGGTGACGTCCTCTGTGACGGAGTACTTTTAGCAGCATGCCCGCATAGCTCTGTGTCCATTGTTGTATTCATCGTCCCTGGTCATCCATACCTGTGAGTTTCAGTCAGCGAGCGGCGTAGCACTCAGCACAACTAAAAGCATATTGAGCAAGATATTGCAGGCGTACTCCACAGCCTGGACCGGGATGCGAAGGATTTGAGCGCATTACGGAGTAACGGAAGACGACGCCGACATGGAAATATGCACGGTATGTAGAACCACAGAAGGACCAACACGCCCGTCAGTATGGAGGATGTACGGACTACTCGCCGCTCTCCGCCCATCCCTGCACCAAAAGCAGGATGCAGAGAGCGTCGCAATGTTCTAGTGTATGTACGGAGTACGTCCGTGTTGCATGCTGGCGCTGCGACTATGTAGATGGTAAATTGGATTTTGCTTGACCCTGGCCCGCATGCAAGAGCCAGCTCGGCGTCATGCAGCTCGCATCAGGGCGCTCACACCCACGTATTACTCTTCGGTTCGCCAGGACCAGCTGAACGCAAGCGAGGTTTCTGACCAATCTGGAGAGAAAAGAAGGGGTGGGGTTGAGAAAGAGAGAGACAGGAGGACAGAAGTATGTATAACGACAAGATGATGGTGATCGAGAATACATATGTGGAATGAGATGCAGACGGTGACACAAGGGAACGGATGGAAGGAAGGTGTATAACGGAAAGACCCATGCGTTCCCGCTCCAGGCCGAGCGTCTTGCCGCAAAGTCGACGCAAGCCAACTTTTCCCAAGGTCGCTGCAGCTCCAGGAAAGGGTCTGGTGAATTGAAAGCCAAGTCACCGGCCAGAACGCCGTAATATTGGATGCAATGACAGTCGCCCGCCCGATCTTCGCTGTCACTGGATGCGTGAAATCAAGTAGAGGAAAAAGGAAAACAGGAAACGAAAAAGGGAACGGGAGCGGGAGCGGCAGGAAAAAAGACATTCATGTACGCGATACATGAGAGTCCGTCCCCTATATATTATTATTAGTTACCAATGATAAGGACGGCGACTCGGAGGAAGCGACATTTCCTTGACACCCGTGAACCTCCATCTTCCCTCCGCGTACAGACGTCGGCTGAAAACCAATGTGACCTTCTGTCGGAAACGAGTGAAATCGCCTCGAGGCTGAGCATTCGAGGTTGCATGAGATACGATGGAAACACGACAGCAAGCATCCATTACCTAAGCGTCGTGCAATGCGTGCGGTACCTACAGTAGGATGATCGCCTGCATCCAGCCCGCCTGAGAACGCCGAACACTCCACCAACCAGGTGTGGCTGTCCCTCCTTTCTGGAGGCGGTGGCCCTTGGAGATCCATGACCAGAACTGTTGAAAGCCAGGATTGGAGCCTTTGCCCTTCCAAGTTGCTGAGTGGCGGGGTGCATAGCACAGTTAACACGTTCATCGCAGGGTTGCTTCATCTGCCATGGTTCTCCAGTCGGCGTGGGGTCAACATGCGAGGTGAACTTCTCCGAACCACGTCCAATGGACCCCGCATCTGGAGATCAGCAAGAAAAAGTCAATCCAATCGTACGTGGTGTGAATGATTGGACCGTTGGGTGTCGCATGCTCAAAGTCCTCAGTGGCATCAGTGAGTGTTCACGATCGCATATGATTTCCATGCAGGCGAGCAGATACGAGCTGAGCAGCGTTGTCCGCAGACGGTCAATCCTTCGGTCATACCATCTCGAGTCATTCTCTGCGCTCGCGTACGTGCAGGACCGCGGTCGTGCCTCTCCATACTGGCTGCCTTGGGCTTCGAAAATTTGTCGTCGGTGCCGGGTGCCGACCGTTTTTGAGCGCGGGGGTGTCGAGAACGCATCGATTAGGCATCGTGCATGCTGTTATGCAAACTGCTCAAGCCTGGAGAATGCAGTTTTGCGGGGAAGCGAGGATTGTGTGGTTCGCCTGGGCAAGCCCCGGCTACGCCATCTCCACATGAATGAGGCCAATAAGACCGACCCTAGCGGCTTTGGGATCCTCACGCATGAATCCATACAGGGGACTCTCGAGCTGTGAAGGATTAAAGAAGTCCTTGTCATGATGCGCTGATCCGCCTTCTGCAGCCTGTTTCCCACCAAATATGCACCGCATGTATCTTAACTCACGGGTGTGCGAAGTTGAAAGGCTGCGCACATCGTGATGACGACCACTACAGCAATAGTAGATATGCACGTCGACGCTTTGTCTCCTTCCTCGACCAAACTTGCATCTTCGGGGGCGTGGCGAGCGGTGTCAGCCAGCCAACCTGATATCTTGGCCTCGCCAATGTGAGAAGATACTGTGCGGCAGTCGCCGCCGTCCGTTGGTGGTTGTAGGCTCCACCTGTGCGTCTTCGATGACCCTCGGAAACTAAGGGTTCAAGCGCGTGCCGTCAAGTGACTGTGGAGTCCTGCAGGGTCGAATGAGACTTCAACGCTCGCTCCTTCAGCTGTCCGCATCACACCGTCACGATAGTGCCAAGCTTGCAAGTGTTGCGTGTGTGGCATCTGCAGCTGTGGCTTCAATCCGACAGCCCTCGACCGAGTGCCCAGGTGTCCGGAGACAAGTCCGTCGTTGTCTGTCACCTGCCCTGCCCTGCGCATTATCAAAACAATGGTGTGCAGAGCTCCGAGCTGGTGGCCCGGCACCGATGAGATCTGTCCGATCCGATCGAGGCCAATCACGCACAGCCGTAATCGGAGTTGCGGGCCCTTGCTCCAGATCGTCGAGTGAAGGAAAAAAAACAAAGGAAGCGCCGTCCAGCATGGAGTAAAGGGAAGCCATTATCTTGTCTGCGCACTTTCCCAATGTGAGCACTGGACACCCGGGGTGCTCTTCACCTGCTACTCTTGCGTCGATCGGTTGAGGATCCCTTCCGTATGTTCGCAACTACGCTACTTGCTCCACTCCACGTTCATGGATATCCGTGAACCTCGCCCCCTACAGGATAGCTTTGCGCCGTGACAGAGTCCTGACTGATAACGGTTCCTACACCCAATCCCAGGGTGAGGGTCTGAGGACATGGTCGGTCTGCGGCACCGAGTGTTACTGACATCGATGCCCACTCCTAATCAGGCATCAACATTGCTATTCCAGATATCCTTTGCGCCGGTACTCGTCTCTTCGATCTTCGCTTATCTGCCAACTGGTCTGTTCTCCGGGAATCGTGGACACATCGACGGGCACTAACGGGTGGGACGTCGACCGACGGAATCTTCATCAAGCTCGCGTCTTCCTGAGGTCCTGCAGTCAGCCGTGGCGAAGATGTCGAAACCGGCTGCCTTCCTTTTCAGGGCCTCTCCAGGTCTACTCAGAGGGAGTGCTGATGAAAACTCTTGGGTCCGCGTTCGCTGCGGCGAGCTTGGAAAGATGTCGGAGCAGTCGAATCATGACCACACTTTACCATCCTGCAAGCAAAAAATGCGCCTGCGTTAGCGTACATCACCTTGGCACTTGCCCATAGCTCCTGAAGAAGTTCGGCGAAGTCGTACGATTGGAATCCTACCAATCCAAGCGTGGGAATGAGGGAGGCGTTGCTCGCCCGCATATGTGAGAGTACCTCACCGCAACCCGTTACGCGCGGCTTATGACAGCCGAGATTGGTTTCCGAATGGAAATCAAGAGGGGGAATGAGGTGGCCTGCATATGTCGTAGTATCTTCGCACTTGATCTGAGAAGATGACATGTTGAGGATGCCCCCCCACACAAGTGTGATGGAACCCGGTATGTGCCACCTGCACTTGCGGTTCTTGGTTTGTTACGCTTGCTCGGGTGGTGGGGCGGGCGTCACGGCACATGATGGTGACGGCTAGAATAAGTAGCAGATTCTCTATCATACCGCTGAAGGTAGGCTGGTGTTTCGTCTCCTGTCAGTTCATTAACTGTCTTCTCGACACCGATCCCATAAATGTTATCAAGGAGCTAGATGGAGTGGATGTTGCATGCGCTGGTTGGCGTGTATATACACATTCGGACAGTCAGGTTGACATAAGACTTTTCTTCTCCAGATGCTGATGCTATGAACTCCGGCTTCTATATAAAATATCATCAGCAATCGGATGACGGCTTGTTCTCCCTTACTGTTGGGTGTTTTGGAAGTATCTTTGACAGAGAAATGTATGACTTGTAGGATGATGTATTCAAGGATCTTTCTGCTGGGCTTCCCTTCCCTTAGCAGTTGAATGGATTGGGAACAACCATAGAATATGTCGCATCGCGCACTTGCAAGGTGTGCATTATCCCTAGCAAGCAACCAGTTGCTATTGCCCTGGATGATATCGGAAGGAATCATGTGAGGTAATAGTCTCGGAGACATCGAATTGAATCAAGAGTAGGTGATATGGATGCTTGCGTATACGGCTACCACAGTAGGTTGTATGACAATTCACAGAATGGCGAGCAAGATGAAGAGCATAATACTCCTGAGCTTAGAACGAGCTCACAGCATCAATGCTGTACATGAGATTGTGAACGCATTCCGCACCTCACGTTCTGATACTTCTGCTACAGAAGTAGATGCTGAGCCGAGGGGCAGTTTCAATGTTGTGATGTCCATGATGAGACATGGATCATTCACCACTTCCAATCAGAAGGGCATGATGTGTGGTAGAGCACTATACCCGTTCGGGCCTAAGCTGAAAGTCGCCGTGATCAATTGATACAGAGGTACTTCACTCCGGAGGCATATGGATCTAAACTCCAGAATAGTTCGAGATTCATCTCGAATCTATCCCAGCATCGCAAGAACTATCTGAGCCGGATTCTCCTCCATTAACCGGCAACACCGCTTCTGAGAGCCCTTCTAGCCTTCTTCTATCCATGAGCTTGGCACGTTAGCTGACAATCAGGCCCTGAACATGCTACTACCACTGACCCAGCTCTCGCATCCATGTTTACCTTCACACCACTTCTCGGCGCGCAGTCGCCATCCCAAGCGTCCCAGTCGCTTCTCGAGCTTGATGGCGGGATTAAGATTCTCATAGACGTTGGCTGGGACGAAGGTTTCGATGGTGCGAAGCTGAAAGAACTGGAGAGGTGAAGCTTCCATTGTTTCCGCCCATTGCAGTGGCACCCGGATGGTGTCCAGAGACTCGCGATCAGTGCTGACCATCATTGACTCCAGGCAAGTCCCCACTCTGTCATTCATCCTCCTCACGCATGCCACAATACCACACATTGCGGCCTTCGCGCATTGCTGCAAGCACTTTCCGCTCTTCACCCGCATCCCGATATACGCCACGACTCCCGTCATCTCTCTCGGCCGCACGCTCCTCCAGGATCTGTACGCCTCGACCCCTCTCGCGGCCTCTATCATACCACAGTCAGCGCTTTCAGAGTCTGCCTACTCTTTCCCTGCCATCAGCTCCTCCGAGAACGCCAATATTCTGTTGCCTGCGCCTACCGCCGAGGATATCGCCGGTTACTTCTCTCTGATAAACCCCCTCAAATTCTCTCAGCCTCACCAACCTCTGCCTTCGCCATTCTCACCATCGCTCAACGGTCTCACCATCACAGCTTACAGTGCCGGACATACATTGGGTGGAACGATATGGCACATCCAACACGGTCTGGAGTCGATCGTGTATGCAGTAGACTGGAACCAGGCCAGAGAGCATGTCATCTCCGGTGCCGTCTGGTTGGGCGGCTCTGGAGCGGGCGGTGGCGAAGTCATCGAGCAACTGCGTCGCCCTACGGCTTTAATTTGCAGCAGTAGGGGAGCCGAGCACGTTGCAGTTGCCGGAGGAGTCAAGAAGAGGGACGAGCACTTGCTCATGCTCATCAAGGATACGATCGCGCGCAACGGTACCGTCTTGATCCCCTGCGATTCGAGTGCGCGTATGCTCGAACTTGCCTACTTGCTCGAAGATGCTTGGCTACAGGCCGGTGATGTGGCCACGGAAAAACTCGCTACGACGGGCGAGATTATACCTAGCTAGCCGAACATGCGGAGCCACCATGAGATATGCAAGAAGTATGCTCGAGTGGATGGAAGAAAGCGTTGTGAGAGACTTTGAAGCAGCGAGTGGAGCGACGACGTCACAGGGCAACAACCGGAAGAAAGCCCAGCAATCAGCATCCACAAACGACGGACCGAACGGTAAGATGGACAGCAAGCACGGTAGTGCTCCGTTCGATTTCAAAGTTCTGAAGTTGTTGGAACGCAAATCCCAAGTCAATCGTGTGTTGTCTGCTTCAGGTCCCCGTGTTATCCTGGCAAGCGACAGCTCACTGGAATGGGGCTTCTCGGCGGAGGCATTGCGAAGACTTGCGGCAGACAATCGCAATCTCGTGATACTACCATATCGGATTGCACTGAATGATTCGAGGAGAAAAAGCCTCGGGAGAAGTCTGTGGGAGCTTCTGAGCAGCCGCGCTAACGCCGAGCCTGAGGCACCTCACATTATCGATGGCGGTGGCGTCGATATTACAGTGGAGACCTCCAACGTAAGTCCATTGGAGGGAAGCGAGATCTCACTATATCAGCAATACCTCGCGCGGCAGCGACAGCTGCAAGACACTCTCCAAACGGATGGTGGCTCCGCACTGGAAGCCTCTGCAGACATCGTGGACGACCGGTCCTCATCCACTTCCTCGTCCTCCGAAGGCTCTGAGCCTGACCGGCAGGGTAAAGCTCTGAACGTTTCAACAACACTGTCGCACTCCCGGCACAAGCTTGGTCTCAGCGACGCGGAACTCGGCATCAACATCCTCATACGGCGAAAGGGTATCCATGATTACGACGTCCGAGGCAAAAAGGGTCGAGATAAAGTGTTCCCGTTCGTGGCGAAGCGAAAACGTGCAGACGAGTTTGGCGAAGTGATCAGGCCAGAAGAGTATTTGCGCGCGGAAGAGCGAGAGGAGATGGACGGAGAGGCTAATCAAGATGGCAACAAAAGTAAAGAAAACGTCGTCGGCCAAAAGCGCAGATGGGAAGAAGTGGCAACCCGGGCTGGAGCAAGCGGTCGGCGGTCCTCCAACGGACTGAACAAGCGACGCAAAAGCAATGACCACGGCGAAGCCGTCGCCAAGTCTGGAACCGGAGCCGGAGACAGTATGGACTGGCAGAACGAGAACGGCTCATCGGAGTCAGAGGAAGAGACTGCGGAGCCGGCTTATGAGGGGCCTCGCAAAGCCTTGCTGTCCGAAGAAACACTACGGATTGACCTCCGCATCGCTTCCGTCGATTTCTCGGGGCTGCACGACAAACGCACGCTTCAGATGTTGATACCCTTGATTCGGCCCCGCAAATTGATTCTTATTGGTGGCGAACCAAGCGAGACTATGAGCCTGGCGACAGACTGTCAAAAGCTGTTGACTTCCAGGAGTGATGCTACCGAAAGCGTGACTGAGATCTTCACCCCAACCGTAGGCATGACCATCGATGCTAGCGTCGACACCAACGCCTGGGCGGTGAAACTCAGTCAGATGCTGTTCAGGAGGCTGCAGTGGCAGCAGGTTCGCGGCCTGGGCGTCGTTGCACTCACCGGACGCTTGGAGGCTGCGTCAGAAGAGCAAGAAGTTGCAGAAGGAGCAAAGAAAAAGCTGAAGATGATCCGAGGCGAGGAAACCGATGGTTCTCAGGACAGCAAGGGGATTGTCGACGGCAGAGAGTCCACTGCACCACCCGTCCTCGATGTGGTCCCGGCAAATATGGCCGGCGCCACTCGCTCCGTGGCCCAGCCCTTACACGTTGGCGATCTGAGACTTGCCGATCTGCGCAAGATCCTACAGGCTTCGGGATACGGTGCTGAATTCATGGGCGAAGGCACTTTGGTCATTGATGGCGTTGTCGCGGTCCGAAAGAGCGGTACGGGAAGAATCGAAGTGGAGGCAGGGGGCATAAGTCCATTGGGTCCGCAGCGGCATGAAGGTATCTTCAACGCTGTCAAAAGAAAGATATATGAGGGCCTCGCCTTGGTTGCCGGCAGTTAGCGACACCCGAGCGTGGTTCGTATCCATCCTTCCATGTCACTATGCGAAGTCGAAGCCGCAAGCGTTGGCCTTCTTTCACCTGTTGTACTATTCACACCTGCCACGCTACTGTTCAAAAATCCCATTCAATTATTTTCAGCAGTCTGCGCCGCTATTGGTCTGCCGACACGAGTCTTTCTTCGAGCTCAGCCGACTGCTCATCTCTGCAGAGCCAGATTGGCAACTCTGTTGTTTGTTGCATGAGTGGTATTCGATCTATTAACACGTTTTGTGTGAACGTTCGCGCATGCGTCAACACCAAATTTTCATCATCACCCAAGGCCAACGCATCACAATGACTCCAACGATCATGAGAGTGGTGAATGTTGAGTCCCTATCAAGAACTGAACCGCATATATATAGCATCGTGTCGTCCACTGCATTTTCTTTCTTCTTCATTCCAACTTCTCAGAGACTCTGGACATTTCTTCGTTGGTCAAGCTCTGCTACTTGTGATATCTGCTCTCCTTCATTTCCTGACTCGGCCTATCCCTGTTGAGTTATCTCGCATCACGACTTTGCTTCTCAGACCCGCGTCTAGTGGAAGAGATGTCTGTGCCTCCGTATCAGTGGCGGGCGACGGGCGGATATCTCCCGCCAGCCGATGGAGGCGTTCCAGCTGGCCCACCAGGATTCTTGCCGGGGCCCCAACCAGCTATCATGGCCTATCTTGTACCTGCATTTCCTTGGCCAGTCCCAGCACCTGCTCCGGCTGCTGAACCTCCAGCACCGCCTGCGCCCGCGCCCCCGGCGCCACCATCGATTCCAGGAGCGACATGCGCCGGCGGCATACGTAAGGGAATTAACTACCTCTACCCGGCCAAGCATACCCACATCCACTTCATCAGAGGCTTGGATGAGCCGTGGAAGGAAGAAAACAACGGCAAGGGGTTCGACTTCCACATCTTCGTGGCGTCGTGCAAGTGGACCGTGAAGGACCTCATCGAACAGCTAGGCGGTGACGACACGATGGCGGTGACAGAGGTCTACGAGAGGGGTGGCGGCGCGTGGCAACAGGGTGCCACAATCCCTTACAAGGACGACAAGGCGAACAAAACGTTGGCCGCGTGGGGCTGGACGGAGAAGAGGGGCAAGTCGCAGCCCCCAGTTTGGCTGGTGTTGCACAACGCACCTGAATGATTGGTTCTCTGCTGCATCTGATTCTAGCCGAACGAGCAGCGATCAACGGCACCGGAACTGCAGCCCTGGTGGACTTTGGGTGGTGGTGGACCATGAGCTGGCCTCGTCAATAGATCTGGGTGAGAGATGGCCAGGGGCTACTCGAACTTGAGGAGAATGTGTCAAGTAACCAGCATTGTACCAACAGTAATTTCTACATATGCACTGTTCGCCGCAATGTCGCGATAAGTTGATATCTCGTGAGAATGTCCTCTAAGAGGAATACGGAGCTCCGCTCGCCAGACAGTCGTCGCAAGTACATAGTAATGTTCGCCTTGCGCACAAGTTTGCTGTGACTCTGTCTCTAGCTAAAGTTGATGATACTGACTTGCAGGCGTGGTATGTAGGGTGCTGCTCTGCGTTCGCTTCATCGTTATGAAGGTCACCAAGTCGTGATATATTCAAGCTGTTTGATCGCTTAAACATATGTCTAGCCAATTCGATCTCGCATTAGAAACCAGTTGGCCTGTTTCCGTTGGCATGGATGCTTGGGGCGTTGTGGCAGTTTGTGGATCGCGCTGTCTCTAACCCATCCTGTCACCGCGAGTATGATGGAAGACTTCATCGTTGATTGCGTGAGTTGAGAGACGAGTTACTGCAGACTCCATATTCAGGACAGAGTACCCAGCTGCAGTCACTTCAGTATCTGCGATTAATGCCCTTGGACCTCACCGGCACACATGTGCAGGTGCTGCGGAACCCTAGAGTTAGCGCAACCACCTGGTACCCGGCGCCTCGGCAAATCGTCACGGTGTTGCCCTCATACTATTCGACACGACACTTCACCTTCTATTTCTTTCATAGGAGAACCCAGAGCACTGAACGATGATCCACCAACACCAGCTACTGCCGAGGAGGGAAGGCAAAAGCTAGAAAGCACGTCGAGAAGGGAAACGCAAAGAAATGCGCGAGAGTCTAGACCTTGTGTTCTCTGATCCAGTCGAGAATTTCTCTATTCCCGCCGTCGTTCGCAAGCACAGCGCTGAACTTGCGGGCAAGGCTAAGGAGCTTGAGGCTCGCTTGCGCAAGATTTCTGCCTCCTCGGAGGAAGCTGCAATAACATCAGAAAGAGCGAGCAAATACGTTGAGGAGAGGGACGCGTTCACCACCGATGCCGCCATGTTTATAAAAGAGAGCAGGGCTATGGTCAGCGAGCTTCGGGAGAAGGGGGTTATAGATGGGCCAACTAGCAAAAGGGCAAGAGAAGAGCTTGAAACCTCAGATATCGCTCTTCTTCAAGAGCGAAGTGCCCTTGCCGCAAATCGGGTGAAGTTACAGTACGGTATACTCTCACACACCACAAACGCCAGAATCGGCGAGGCGTACCTGGCTAGCATAGTCAAAAGCCTTCCGCATCCAGCAGAAGCAACAGTCAAGAAGCAGGGTTCAAGAGATAACCATGATCAAGCCAGCTTCAGAGTACGCCTTTCCAAGGAGTACAGTCCAGAGACGACTACTGGCGACGACGAGTCGGGCCTCTGGTGTCCTATTACTAAAAGTATGCATCGACCTCGCGATGTCAAGGCCGCTCAGCTCGTGCCCTACGCTATTGGCGAAGTGAATGCAGCGTATCTCTTCGGCCTTGATCCCGACAAAGGGTACGAGGCGGTCTGGAGTACGGCAAATGGCCTGCTACTCTACGACGAGATAGAGGAGGCCTTCGACGCAGCTCGACTCGTGATAATCCCCGATGGCGAATATCAAGATGAACTCAAGGTTGTGGTGTTGGATGAGGCGATCCTTAATCGTGAGATAAGGGGGACAGGGCTATTATTCCGCGATATCGATGGGCACCGGTTAGAATTCAAGACTGATGCACGTCCCGGTCGCCGCTACCTCTATCTACACACCCTGTTGTCCCTTTTCCGGCGGAAAAGAGTCGTTGTCGAGGGATGGCAACGAGACTTTAAGAAGGTAGGGCCGGGCCAGGTATGGGGGACTCCAGGGCAATGGCTAAGGCGGAGCATTGTTAAAGCCCTCGCATACGAGATTGGAGACATCTCAGGACTTGAAGATGTCCTTGAGGACCAAGTTGGGCTCGCTGATTTCGCCGATCAAGTCTCGGAAGAGAAAGAGGCGCGAAGGGCCGTCAGCATCCGACAAGCCGTGGAAGGACTTTGGGCGAGTGACGAAGAGGGATAGAATTGAAAAGTTCATGGATCTTTTGCTGTATCGAAAGAACTCTATGGCCTGTGCCGTTCTACTCAGGGCCGCACTCTTGCAGCATTGTAACAACAGCAATTTCTGAAGGAGTGTTGTTCGCCTCAGTGACGTGGCTGAGTTGACATCTCGAACGTTCTTTGAAATGGAGACGGAGCTGTTGGAGCCCAGCAGGTATAGTATTTACCTCAAGAGAGATTGCACGCAGGATATGATCGTCTGCGAGGATAGCTACTTGCCGAATCCGCTAAGACGATAGAAACCCGTTTCCGCTTGCGTGGATGCTTCAGCGCGTTGTGTCACTGCTGAGCACATGTCCAGGACAGAGCACTCAGACTCAGTATCTCCGCTATTTTCTCGCCTGTGAGCGGACCGGAAAAGAAGCCATGGGCGGCTGGCCCTAATCGTGCGGTACAGGACCAATCAGAGCGAGGGGGTGACACGGTACCACTGACCTTTCTTGTCGCGCCTCCAGAGCTTGATGCTGGCAGGATAGAAGTTGTTTTGTATAATAGTCATTCTTATGCGTCTTCTCTTTGCTTTCCGCCGCCGAGTCTGTAACAATAGCCGTCTGAGATCTCTCGCTGCTGCACAGAGACATGTCGCATTGATCTCCACCAGAATGCATTTGGAATCCGACCATATCAGAAGGTCAATCTTGCAAGAACCAAATCCTAATGTTCCGGAAGCCGGACAACTATGTGAGGCAGTGCCTCAGGCTGCAACACAAATACGCTCGCTCGCCATGCCGGAATCTGAAGATGATCCTATCATAAGGCAGAAATATCGCCCTTTTCTGGCCGACCAGGATGCAGGAGACTGGACTAGTGCTTTGGAGCTCGATACAGTTCTGCGAATGGCCGAGGACGACCTGGGGAGGACTAAAACACGCCTTAGGATACTCGTTCTGTACGGTAGCCTCAGACGAAGGTATTTGATCATTGCCAGCAAACTCAGATCTGTGAGCTCGTCAGAGGGCTGACTCGATATTCACGTTGCAAATGTAGGTCATACTCACGGCTCGTGGCCTTTGAAGCTGCTCGAGTTCTCTTCCGACTCGGCTGCGATGTCCGAGTGTACAATCCGGAAGGGCTTCCGGTCAAAGACGATGTGCAAAGTGAACACGAAAAGGTCCAGGAACTCAGGAACCTTAGCAGGTGGAGCGACGGCCATGTTTGGGTATCGCCGGAGCAGCATGGAAATCTGGTGAGTGATGGCCTCGGTTTATCGCCCACTTCCGGTGGGCAACCGACGTTATGTGTATCTTCGTACGCGACCAGAGTCATTGACTGGCACTAATGATCCGAAAAAGACAGGGGTCTTCAAAAACCAGATAGACTGGATACCTCTTGCAGCCGGCAGTGTCCGTCCCACTCAAGGTCGCACTCTTGCAGTAGCCCAAGTCTCGGGTGGCTCACAATCTTTCAACTCTGTGAATTCCCTGAGAATCCTGGGTCGCTGGATGCGTATGTTCACCATCCCGAACCAGTCGTCGATTCCAAAAGCATACACGCAATTCCCAGACGAGGGCCAGCCGAACGACAGCCGGCTCATGCCTAGCGGGAACCGGGACCGGTTAGTGGACTGCATGGAGGAGTTGGTCAAGTACACCATCGTGATGAGACCGCATTTCGATCTCTTCTCCGACCGGTTTAGTGAGCGGGCGGAAAAAAAAATGAAGGAGAAGAAAGCAAAGACATAGTGGCTTCTTTCAGAATGTAGAGATTGCGGCAACCTTTCATATCGAAAGCTCAGAGTAACCTCATCTACCGCAGTTTAGAATGGAAGAGTTGACATTATGATAGACATGTATGCCACAACTTTTTCGAACTTATTGAATGCAGTTCGATGATTGAATATTGTGTGGTGGTCATCAGAAAAGATTCGACCATGTTTCCAGAACTTCAGCCGCCAAGTCCGCCCTATATATAAAATAGGAACGAGGTCGAGCATCAAATGATAGAAGCACCACTGAGGACTAGAGCTCTCCAGCGACAGAACGCGTATTGGTAAAGCGACTGGGTAGTTGTAACCCTTATTCAAGCCGGCTACACTTACCGTTATCCCTGGCCTTTCGCGGACGCGTGGGCTTAGTAGCCGCCTGTAGAAAAGCGGATACCAAGGATGCGACGATGAATTGTCCCTCAACACACGACGAACACGCACCATTTCAGGCGATATGTTCCCAAGCGCCGTGGTTTCGGTCATGCACCCACGCAAGCACTTGAGCAGGAAGCTTTTCCTTCAGACCAAACATGTCGCCCATCGCATCTTCCGAATCCCGAGGCGTCACCTCCTGGACATATGCGAGCATCTTCACGAAGAAATGTGGATTCGTGGAGCCGGATAGCAAGCCGGCCGGCTTAGTCGATTCCTCATTCATCCAATCAACCCCCTTCATCACCATTTCCTGACCCCTCCGAACCTCGGTCAGCGCTTTCCTTCACGATTTCCGCGATGGGCATCTCGGTGTCGTCGAACTGTGCGGCTCGGCGTGGCGGGCGGTTGGCTAGATCATCAAGAAAAGAGCCGAGGATCCATCCCACAATGCCGGCTCCAATGGCACACTCCCGCTGCAGCAATCCTGTCATTGTGGTAAAGAGGCTCAGGACGAAGTAGACGCTCAAGTAGCTAGCGAGAGCTGTATCTACCCTGAGAACCTGATCTTGAGCCGTTAACTCAGTCATGCTTCGAAACGCTGATTATCTTGAAGGCTGAGAACTATCACTCACGCTCGGCGCGGCTACGACAGTAGGAAATGCGCACAGCAGGAACAACGATTCATACGTAGCAGCCAGCCTACACGGGAACGAGAGACAAAGCGCTGGATTTTCCCGCGCCCTGACGGTTCTTGACGTGAAACCTCCGGCGGACGAGCGGAAGACGTCAAGCGCACACCTGGGGGGAAATGCCTTCTAGCGTGTTCTAGCGACTCACGCCTTGCACGACGAGAAGATGAGAAAGGTTTGTAGTACGGAGTACCTATGGGATAATAAGGTGTCTGTCCCGCTCTTCCAAAGCGGTGCTACCAAGGGTCGTAGCCTGGGTGCCTAAGTCAGGCAATTTGAACCGAAACCTCACCATGTACGGAGTACCTCAAGCGGGGAAGAACAACGACTACGTTGCAGATCAAAACTTCGAACGGCAGCAATGGCCGATGACAAGTGCCGACATGTGGATTAACCAAGTAGCAGATGGATACGATTGGCTCAAGATCAATACACAGCCCTTCGGCTCCCCATTCGTTGGGCCTCAATAGCTTCCATTGGTCTGGATATGACAACGATATCTACAACCTCCGGCCAGAAGGTCAGCGTGCATATCGTGAGCCGATAAGGATCCTTGACTGCGGGGAATACCTCGCAACGTCTTCTTCTTCTTCTATTCCTCGAGCTTGGCTTTTGCTGCAATTTGTCATCATCAAGGCCCGAACTCATAGTCAAAGAAAAAGCCTAATAGCTTCGAGAGTCACGCAATTGCACTCAAAACAACTGTGAAGCGAAGAATTTACCCTACAGTCATGTGGACCGAAGCACTATCATCTGGCCCCTCCACCGCGCAGCCAAAGCAATCCGAACCGCACCCTCTCTCTCCACTGAGTGGGGCTGAGATCACAGCAGCCGCAAGCCTGATCAAGACAGCATGGCCTGCAGATACCGACATCCACTTCAAAATCGTGACCTTGGAGGAGCCTCCCAAAGCCCAGCTGCTCCCTCTTCTCGAAGCGGAGCACGGTGGCAAGCCGGTGCAAACGTCCCTCGATCGAAAGGCTACCGTTTGCTATTACATCCGTAATACCGTCAGCAGCAGCCGTCACCTGAAATCGCGCGTTGATCTGGCTGACGCTGAGCATGTAGAACAAGTTTCATGAAGCCACCGTTAACCTGTCGCAGAACAAAGTGGAGAACAACGTCCGGTTGGGACCTAACATCCACAGCCCTGGAGACTACGATGAAATCGTAGCCATTGAGAAGATCGCCCTCGAGGATGAGAAGGTCAAAGAGGAGATTGACAAGCTGAAGCTTCCGAAAGGCACAGTGATAATCAGCGATCCCTGGATTTATGGTATAGATGCCCGTCCTGCAACATCAGAGAACAGATAACCTAATCCAACCTCCTAGGATCTGATGGGATCAATGACGACGAGCGCATGTACCAGTGCTTCCTCTATATGCGCGATCCCATGAACCAATCTGAGCCTGACTCAAACCATTACGCTCTCCCGCTCGCAATATCACCCGTTGTCAGCGCCGTAGAAAGAAAGGTGATCAGAGTGGACATGATGCCAACGGGCGCAGATCATACAATCAAGGAACCGCAGCCGTACGAGATACGACCACCCAACGAGTACATTCCAGAGCTCCAAACCCTACGCACGGATTTGAAGCCGCTGCATATTGTCCAGCCCGAAGGTGCCGGGTTCAAGATTACCAAGGATGGAACAGCGAGCATTATCGAATGGCAGAAGTGGCGGTTCAGGATCGGATTCAACCAGCGGGAGGGAATGGTCTTGTATGATGTATGTCCACTCACTGTCAAGTCATGAGTCGTCATTTCTGACTGCAAACTAGGTCCGCTATGACGAACGTAGCTTGTTCTACAGACTCTCGCTCTCAGACATGAATATCCCGTATGCAGATCCCCGCCATCCCTTCCATAAGAAGTCTGCATTTGATCTGGGAGATGCTGGTGCCGGCATAATGGCGAACAACCTCAAGCTGGGATGTGACTGCCTTGGTGCGATACAGTACTTGGATGCCATCTTTTCCGATGACAAAGGAGAACTCATGCCGATGGAAAATGTTGTCTGTATCCACGAGCAGGACGCGGGGATCGGCTGGAAACATACCAACTATCGAACAGGCCGTGCCGCAGTTGTAAGACAGAGGGAGCTGGTCATTCAATCCATCATCACCGTGTCCAACTATGAATACATCTTGGCCTTTTGCTTCAATCAGGCCGGCGAGATTACGTACGAGGTGCGAGCCACCGGGGTGTTGAGCACTCAGCCTGTTGACGATGGTATCGACGTGGAATGGGGTACCCGAGTACATCCCGGTGTACTCGCCGTCCATCATCAGCACCTTTTCTCTCTCAGAGTGGATCCAGCGCTGGACGGTCAATCGAACCGGCTGGTGTACGAGGAAGCGCATCCGATGGGACGGTCCGACTTCAATCCGCACGGCGTCGGCTATTTCGTCAAGGAGACTGTGGTTGAAGAGTCAGGGGGCTATGATGTGGACGTCGATGTCAACCGAGTATTCAAGATCCAGAACACCGCTGTCAAGAATCCCGTCAACGGGAAGCCGGTCGGCTATAAGATCCAAGCCCCTCCGTTCCAGAAGATGCTTGCGGATGCCGATAGCTTCCACCACAAACGCGCAGAGTTCGCGGATCACAACATCTACGTCACGAAATACCAAGATGGAGAACTGTACGCCGGGGGCAAGTACACGAACCAGTCGCGCGGCGGCACCGGCGTGCGATCGTGGGCGAACCGCAAGGACAGCGTCAAGGACGAGGACATTGTTCTGTTCGTGCAGTTTGGTATCAACCACGTGCCGCGTGTTGAGGACTTCCCGGTCATGCCCTGCGAGGTTTTGAAGGTCTCGCTGAAGCCTGCCAACTTCTTCGACAGGAACCCAGCCATAGATGTGCCGCCGTCGGAGCAGCGCGTCAACAACAGCGTTCTGGCCGAGACGCATCACCAGCCAACGGTGGAAAGGAGGGTAGGTGATGAGGCTGCCACCTGCTGTACCAATGGCGTTTGAGGTTGCCGGCCCGATCTTTTGGGAGGAGAGCTCTACGATGAAATGATTGAATAAATATATTTCGATATACATTAACATCATGCATGATGCTCCAAACGAATGGCTAATCGGTTTTCTCTCATGACAACTCTTCAAACTCAGAATTAACATGCTCTACCTTTATGTAATGTTCGCCAGAGCCAGCCACCGTCTAATGAGTCCTATGCACTTGGGTACTTTCCACAAGCTCCAATATGACTTTATTACACTCGTGATGACAGTTGTCGGAGTGTCAGACCTGGAACCTCGGAAGCTCTTACAACCTGCAACTCTATCTAAACAGCGTTCGGGTCGTGACCTTATTGGAATGGGCCAGGGCCTGGCCACAAATCAATATGCTCACGACAAATAGGGTTCTTATCACCTTGCCCTTGATTGCAGAGGGATTGCAAGAAAGGAGTTTGCTCCACACTGCTGACTGTGGCGAAGCCTTCTCATAGGTAATCAGATGGTGTCGTCAACTACGACTGAAGAAAACAGCAAATAGCATGAGGCAAATACGTGGGTAAGTCCCGACTTTGAATCACCAACGGCAAGATAAGGGTAACGGATCACATGCCTCTCTGCTAAATCAGACAAAACCAAGTTTTCTGGACCGTCTGAACTTGTAGATTTGCCTGTTGCCTAGTTTCTAGACCAAACTTGCTATGAGATAAACCCTTGAGTATCCTCAAAAAGCTTGACTGCTAGCAGTATCTTCAAGCCGGTTCTTGAGAGCGAGATGTGGAAATCAGAAGGGAGAGGAAGCCACAGGGATAAGAAGGTGCCTATGTAGTGATATCAGCTTTATTCATAAAGCTCAGGGAACTCTCAGATATATCAAGGACGGTTAACTCATACCGGGGTTTCTTCTCAAGATGAATATATCGACGCTGATGTCTCCGGGCTCGTCTACGAAACAAGAACCTCTCAGGTATATGCAGAGGAATTAACTCATACCTTTAGGGAAAAAGTCCCAACAGTATCAGGTCATGTTTGACCGTTGAAACGTATAAGGGCTTGAGCAACGTGATTCACGGTCCCTGTGATTGCATCCACAGTACTGAAGGGTCCCCGCTTCCATCAAGATCGCGCCCAGGCAATCATAGATCCTGCACACTGCCATTCAATAATGGTAAAGGGCCGACGTCTCCGATACCTGGAGACGGCACTGAAATCTTCTGGCCCTAGGGTGGGATGATCTTCTCTGTTACATCCGTACACGTGATCTGCTCCGGCACCTGCAGCATCGTCTGATAGGGGAACAAGCTGTTCCCTATAAGGGCATTTAGTCTTTGATTGTTTGTGGCATGTCATCTCCTAGAGTAATATCCCGAGTGTAAAACAAATTGGTGAGGTTCTTTCCGAAGTCGTGTACAGCTTCAAAGACAGACGCGGATGATTTTTGAGTACAGAGGGTGGTGTTGTGTATGAGCGAGCCGGAATGGTGGATTATAACCGTCACATAGGTTCTTGGGCAAACGTAACGACCATGATCTACTGCAAGCCGCTCTGTACTGTGGCCTCAATGATGTCTCCCAATGCGCGGACATCTTCTGCGGCCACGTGTGGGTTGAAGATCGGTTTCTCCGGGCAAACTCTTCGATGAGTCTCATGCAGCTCCATCTTAAGATGTACGGTGACCATCTTTTTAGTAGCTACAGTAAATTCACTGAACGAAGGATTGTGCCTCCTGCAGTGCTTTCCACAACTGGGTCGCGTGTCGGGTGCCTCGTAATCCGCGCGAGTCGTTTATTAACATTTGTGCGACTCTATCCTAGGCTGAGGATTTATCTCTCAATTGGGGGATTGTCATGCTTCGTGGCTTGCCGCTTCGGTATACGCGTTTGAAAGTGCGCAGGAAGAAGTTCTGGCGGACCTCTAACGGTGCATCTTTGTCCTCGTGGTCATTTACGGCATATCTCTTAACTCTTGCCCACAGCTCCTCTCGGTCCATGCAATAGTCGATTAGTGTGTCAATCAACAGGTGCCTGTCGAGGATTGAGATGGCGACGCTAAGAATCAACGGCTCCATGCTTGCGGTCAAATTTAAAAACTCCGCGTCGATCAGTCAAGCTGTCTTGCGATGATGATACATCCCCCTGAGCTTTCGTGGGGCGGTTTGGCCTGACTCATCCGATGGTGGTATCAGTTCCACCCTGCCCGCAAGAAGAATCCATGTGCGCGCTTTCCGGATGATCGTTTGAGAGTGTAAAGTACAGAATCGACTGTTCAGTGCCGGCGGCAAGTGGCAGTCCATGAGTAGCGCGCAAGACCGGGAATTCTGTATGGGCACCTTTACCCGGGTCTCATGTTTTGGCGGCTTGGGCTGTGCCCCGGCGACATGAGAGTCTTCATCGCACTGTTCTCGCTGCCTTGATCGCTCTCCTCTTCGGCCTCAGAAGGTCCAATTGCGGGAATACCATGCGGCTGGACCGGTTCGAAATACGTCCGCTCGAGGTATTGCAACGGTGTCAACGGCTGAAATAGCCAAAGCTTGACCCTGGACGCCTTGACGAGCATGTTGCTAACTAAGCAAGTCAAGTTAAAGTATAATTCCTTCCGAATCTTGTTGTTCGGGTCTGACACACGGGAACGATCCCAGACATCTGGGAACTAGGGAAGGAAGATGCTCCGAAAAACGGTCCTTTGGGTGTAAAGAGCACCTTGCGTGCGAGTTGCATGGGTGTTGATATATATACGATGCCAGGCATATTCAGCGCGGGTGCTGAATACTGTGATCTTTTGGTCCAGCGGATGTATGTGCGAGCCTGGCACTGACCTCCCATGGGGGCGATGATTGGCCAGACTACCACAAACAAGGATTGGGGAGGTTCAGAACAGACCCAAGCAACAGAAGAGTGTATCTATCGCAAATGCTGATGATGCTGGAGCATGTCTTGGCCCGCGCCTCCCTGTGGACAACATCGATCCTCTCATGAGGATTCAATCAAACCCCCTTTTCTGTATTTATGCCTTCTTGAGCTAGGGCGAAGTCAGCAGCGCTAGATAATGGCATGTTTCGGTCGAGCGGAGAAGCGAAGATGACTCACCATTCCAGAGCTCGGAATACAATCCATCGCCGGCTAGCAACTGTTTGTGGGAGCCGGTCTCTCTAACGCAGCCGTCTTTCATTACAAATATCCTATCGCTGTCGACTATAGTTCGGAGCCGGTGCGCGATGAAAATCGAGGTGCGTCCGTATTCTTTCAGG
>QQTW01000306.1_pt1 | contig 29846 bp, 30 predicted proteins | sample 1904831 | NCBI WGS metagenome assembly QQTW01 (sample SAMN09435610, study PRJNA476489) | Subsurface metagenome, whole genome shotgun sequencing project.
TCTACCTTTCTCAACGTAGTTAAACCTGTGGACTTTTGGGCTAAACCCTACTATATAATACCCAGTTTGCTCTGGTTAGCTTAACCTTAACTCAGGTTGTTGCCTTACCATTGCTCATGTTTTGATTTTTTCAGTTTCATTGAAATCCTGTGTGTGTCGCTAGCTACTACAGCATGGTTTAAGTTTGAGCCTATGTCAATGGCTGCCTTTGAACATTCGGGAAAGTTCATGTTCATTAACAGCAGATTTGTTCGGGCTTTCACTCTGATAGAGCTACTAATTGCTATCGACGTTTTTGGATTATTTCTCAGTGGGAGATACTCCGTAACAACTTTACTCGCTCCACTTATTCGCCTTGCCTCCTCAATTTGAGTGGCTGCGAGCTAGAGTCTAGGGACTCCAATATTTAGCCTAAGCTATTGTATTCGATCTTAACTCATTATCTGGCTACTATTCATCCTTTTGGTGCAAAATCTATGGTTTTTATAGATATTTTTTGATATTTTTACTACCGCACGAGCGCAGGAGCGACTAGTAGCGCCTACAATCTCTGTATTTGGCTCGTATTTGCCGTAATTTTGCCATGATCCCAGGTTTGACAACAATCCTCTACTCTGGCTTGAATTAGCCCTGACTTAGGCATAGATTATTTTAGGTTTTCGAGTTTTAATCTTAAATTTGGAAATGAGCAAAAATAAAAAGTTTTAGCTAACCGTGTACCAACTATCAAATAATATGGTACTAGATTAAATGCCCTTTAGATTAAATAATTGCCAATAACAACAGCTAGCACATAAAACGAAATTGCATTTACATCATAAGTTGGAATTCGTACAGACTCAGCATACAACTTCTATGGGTAAGTCAAAAGTTGAAAGTTATAAAAAGTTTGAATTTTAAATTCTATATTTTAAATTTTGGATTCGCTATTCCTCCTAACGAGAAATCCACTTTTGCAAAAAGTGTTTTGAGTCCTAAGTGTAAAGACTGCGAGAATAAAATTAACAGTTAACTGTTAACGATTTTATCACCATTTCAAGTATCAACAAAATAGTAATTTTATTAATTCAAGTTGTGAAACCGACGAAAATCTTCATCTTTTTGGCTTAGCTGAACCCATTCCACTGCTAAATCTTTGAATTTTGCTACGAGGCGAGCGCAAGCAGGACGTTCAGTAGCATAATGTCCGGCATCAATCAAAATCAATCCGCGATCGCGGCTTTCTTGAAATTGATGAAATTTACAATCTGAAGTTAAATAAGCTTGGGACCCCGTCTTCACTACATCAGAAATAAAACTAGCTCCCGAACCGCCTAAAACTGCTACCCGGTTAATATTTTGTTGTATATCAGCAGTGGGAGAAAAAATTAGCTCTGGAGGATTTAGCTGAGCTTGAATTTGAGTCAACAACTGTTGTAAAGTCAAAGCTGGGTTTAAGTCGCCGACACGGCCATAGCCCAATCCTTCTTGCGTCGATACTATTGGTTTTACCTGCTTTAATTGTAACATAGTTGCCAGCACATCAGCCGTGCCATCTTGAACTTGATCAAAGTTGGTGTGAGCGGTGTAAACTCCAATTTGATGCATAAAAGCCAGCCGCGTAATTTCTGCGATCGCATTCCCACTGCGAAGAGATTTAAGCGGACTAAAAATTAGGGGATGATGAGCAAAAATCAGATTGACTGGAATACCGGATTTTTGCAGCGCGATCGCTTCGTCCATTACAGCTAAAGTAGGCGTTAAACACACTAATACTCTTGCGGGTAAATCTAATACTCCTGGCTCAATCTGCCATCCAGAATTATCCCAGCTTTCCTGCCAAGCTGGATTTGCCCAATTTTCAAACCAGGTAATTAAATCAGTAATTTTCATATACATTCTGAAAAAATAATTTACCTATTAATCGCACCTGTAGAGACGCAAAATTTTGCGTCTCTACAAATATATAATTTTCCATTAACAATCCTACTAATATAAGGGAGCGGGTTTAACTAATAAACTTGTAACTGCATCAAATATTTTGATCAACCTGCACCCTACAGATATTAATTGCCAGAAATATGAATGACTAATTCTCTATTATGATTGCGCTGACGGTGTTCCCAAATGTATATCCCTTGCCAAGTTCCTAACAGTAATTGACCGCGAGAAATGGGTATTTGTTCTGAAGTGTGAGTGAGGGCAGTACGGATATGGGCTGGCATATCGTCTGGCCCTTCGGCATCATGAATATACTGAGCCGATTCTGGCACTAGTTTTGCCATAAAATTAGCTAAATCTTTAAGAACATCAGGATCGGCGTTTTCCTGAATGATTAAACTAGCTGAAGTATGGCGTAGAAATAAGGTACAAAGTCCAGTTTCTAATCCAGAAGAGGCAACTATGGCTTCAACTTTGGAGGTGATGTTGGTTAAAGATTTGCCAGTAGTAGAAATTTTCAGCAGTTGTTGATAGTGCATCGTTAATACAATGATGAATGATAAATTATGAATGATGAATGTTTCAGCATTTAGCATTCATCATTCAGCCTTTTGATAATGGCAGAGGCGATCGCTTCGTTTCCATCTTTTGCGATTGGCTGAGATTGCTTTGGTGGTTGGAGGGGTTGATGTAAAAATTCCCAGTTACCTTGAAAAAACTCAGATGGTGCGAGAATTTGATGGGGAACGCAATCGGAAATACCTTCGAGCAAAAAAGCAGCTTCGGCAAAATCCTCACGAGTCATAGTTACAATTGGTGTTCCTACTCGCACGGCTTCGGCGAAAGTGCCGTAACCTGGTTTGGAAATAAGCCTGCCACACAAAGGCATAAAATCTACTGGACGTAATTTTTGGTCGGTTATTTTGATCAAATTAGGCAATTCAGGGGCAGAAATATTAAGAGTAAGGAACTGCCAATCGGGAAAATGTTGTAGGTTTTCGTAAGGAAGTTGTTGTAAACCTAAACCACCAAAGGTGAGTAACACAGTCTTGTCTTGTGGGGCTGTGATTCCCCAATTAGATCGTAGCGCGTCCAAGGGGTAGCGAGGCGAACTACCAATCAAGCCAACGTCGGTAATGTTGGGAAAAGCACTCATTGATTCGTGGAAGGGGAGACGAAACAAGCGATCGCATTTGCTGTAAAGATCGCTCATCCACTCAGCAATTTCCAAAAATTCACCCCCCCAAGCGCGGTAAATTAAGTCCCAACCGAAGTTACTACTCATATAGCAGGGAATATCAGCGGCTGAGGCTATTGCTGCTGCTAAAGGAGGAATATCAGCCAGAATAAGGTTTACGCGATTTTGACGGATAAAGTTAACTTCAGAAGCGATGAGCGATCGCTGACTATCTCGAATTTGTCTGAGTTTCTCCAGTGTAGCGGCTTTATCCATTGTCATACTATCTGCCTGCACCACACCGATATCAAATGCACGGGGGCGATAGATAAAGTCTCCATCAATGTATAACTCTAGTAACCAACGCGGTGCTGTTGTTACCATAATCAGCAATACTTCAGGACACAATTTTTGAATTGTCCCTGCTATGGTTGCGGTGCGGGTAGCATGACCAAATCCGTGATTGGTAATAGCTACATATAAAATTGGTCTTTCCATTTTGGAGCCATAGATTTTAGATTTTGGATTTCAGACTACTACTAAAACCTAAAATTATGCTGTTTGGCAAAACTTCTCAATTTCTTCCAGCAGTCGGTCAATTTCTGACTCTAGGGTGAAATAATGAACGCAGGCTCTTACACAATCAGGATCGAGCAATGTTCGAGCCATCAAGCCTTGGGTTTCCAAAAATTGCACCAATTTTAGATGAACCTTATCCGTTGAGGAGCGATTTTTTAGCTGGAAAGAGACAAGTCCGGCTTGGGGTGCGGCGGTTCGCAAACAAATAGTGTCAGATAGATCGTTTAAGCGTTGCCAGAGGTATTGACTCAGTTTGCAAATCTGCTGGTAGCGTTCTTGTGCGGTTCCCCATTGCTGATGGGTAGCGATCGCTGCTCGTAATCCAGCATATTGAGAAAAGGCTGATGTTGCTACTTCATAACGCCGTCCATTCGGTTGCCAATCCGTAGGTTTACCCGTACTGTCTGTAATAACACTGCGCCAGCCAATAAAGGTAGGATGTAAGGGCGGACAGCCGTCCGCCCCTACAAGGGCTTCTGGTCGGACATACAAACCACCCACACCAGCAGGGCCACACAACCACTTATGACCGGTAAAGGCGTAAAAGTCTGCCGCCAATTCTGTTAAATTCAAAGGCAATAGACCCACAGATTGAGCCGCATCCACAAGAATTTGTAATGGTCTAGAACCTTGATGTTGTTTGCATATATTGACAATTTTGTCAAGGGGTAAAACTTGTCCGGTGTTCCAGAGAAGATGACTCAGCACTACTAAACGAGTATGCGATCGCAAGTGCTGGGCAATGACATCGACTGGATCGCCTTCGTTCAATGTTGCCATTAACGGGCAAGTGTCAACTTCAACGCCGAATCTGCGACTAATTTCAGAAGCTGTGGCTATAATTCCTGGGTGTTCGCAGTCTGATAGGAGAATGCGATCGCCTGCTTGCCAGTCGATACCCCACATGGCAATGTTGCAGCCAACAGTTACATCCTCAGTGATGGTTATCGTTTCGGCTGGGGCGTTGAGTTCTGATGCGATCGCAAGTCTTGTTTGCTCAACTTCTTGAGTTATCCAAGCATTCACCTCGCTTGAAAAGGGGCCGCGAAGTTGAATATATTCCTGGGATCTGTTAATCGCATCAATTGCTGCTTGGGGCATTGGCCCTTGCCCCCCATAGTTGAAATAAGTTTTATTTGCTAGCGCTGGAAATTGCTGTCGATGTAGATCTTGGGTTTGTGCCGCAGAAATGCTAGTCATGATAGCAAGTCAGAGGAAATGAAGAATTTGCTTACACTAACACGATCTTTACCCTACCCTACCAAGGGCAAAGAATGAAATTGAACCTTACCCCCACACTATGACTCACCACAGGTCACTCTCCTTCGCCGCAACGCCCGATCGAGTCTGACGCTAAAGTCACTGCACCCCATAGCGGCGCTTCATCTCCTAGTGCAGCTGGGACAATCTCAAAGTGGACTTCAGGCAATGCTGTTTCACGCGCCACGCGGCGGATCGTCTCCCAAAAGCGATCGCCTGCTTTGGTTACGCCGCCACCCAAAACAAATCGCTGGGGGTTACGCAAGTTAGCTACATTGCCAATAGCCACACCCATCACCCAGCCTACGTTTTCAAGCGCTTTTATTGCTAGCTCATCTCCCTGTTGTGCTGCTTGACTGACTAATTGACCAGTAATTGTATCAAGGTTGTCATGGCAAAGCGATCGCACTACCTTGCCTCGTTCTGGCTGATTTTGCAACCACTCCCGCACCTGTTGGGCTATATAGGGACCCGAAGCCAATCTCTCCACACATCCACGCTGGCCACACAAACACATCGCCCAGCAGGATCGACAACCATGTGTCCAATTTCCCCCGCCATCCCTTCTACACCCCGCCAAGGGCGACCATTTAAAATCCAACCCCCACCTACACCAGTGCTAACAGTAATATAGAGCAAGTTGTCTGAGCCACTACCCGCCCCAAAGCGATGCTCACCCAAAGCAGCGACATTAGCATCATTGTCTACACTCGCAGTCACGCCGAATTCTGCCTCTAGTATTTCCCTTAGTGGGGTATTCTCCCAACCTCTGACGTGATGGGAAAGGCGGACTGTGCCTGTAGTAGCATCCACAGGCCCACCAAAGCTTACCCCAATAGCGGCAGGTTTCTCTCCTTGCAGCAGGTCGTGTGCCCGTGAGAACATGATTTCTAGATCGGATTTAGCATCAGCATTCGGGGGAGAAATAGCCCTTCGGGAACCTAGCCATTGTTTTTGCCTTGGTGTTCCGAGGGCAGCAGCGTGTTTAGTGCCGCCAAAATCTAGAGCTAAGATTAGGTTTTTCCATCTCATTTGAGAATAGGCGATCTTGTGAGATATTGTCTTGTGGTTGTGAGTTATGCTTGCTAAGCTTATTGACAAATTAAGAAACCAAAGCCATCACCGCTACAGGGGAACCGGAACCACTCTGTAAGCGTAAAACGCCAATAACTAAAGTTGTACCAGTGGGCGGTAATTGGTCTAAATTAGTCAAATTCTCCAGCACAATCCGAGGTTGTGACAATACCAGACGATTGATTGCAAAAGTGTCATCTTGCCCAGGATCTACACCGTGAGTATCAATTCCTACTCCAGCAATTTGGCGTTGAGAAAGTAAGAATTGTGTAGCCTCAAGACCAAAGCCGGGAAAATGCGGTATGCCATCAGGATCGAGGTTGAGAAAAGCTTTGGTATCTGACCAATTGTATTGCCAACCCGTAAACATTAGTACAACGCTACCGGGGGGAATTTGACCGTGTTGTTGTTCCCAATTTAGGATATCGGATAAAGCGATCGCATAATCAGAACTAGCAGCAGCTTGTTCGCAAATATCTATTACTACTGCTGGCACAACTAGTGATTCGGCTGCATAAGAGTCAATTCCTATACCACCAGAGTGAAAACTGATGGGCGCGTTCATATGTGTAGCACTGTGTTCGCCCAAACAGAAACGCCGCAGATAATAGCCATCGCTTTCCCTCTGCGCCACAGTCTCAAATTCAACTGGTGGATCGCCTTGCCATTGGGGGATACTGGGAGCGATCGCATGACTCAGGTGCAGCACGCTTTTAAATCTAATTATCTGCTGAATCTGTTCGCTCATGCAGTTTTTAACTTCTAATTGCGAGTTTGGGCAAGTTCTATTAGCTTATCTGTGGATATAAGAGATATCCTGTAAACCCGCCCCTACTAATTCCTTATAGCTAGACTTGAATAAGTTTTCTCCATTGGCATGAACGATCCCGCTAATCAACCCCAAGATTCTTGGATTTCTGATACTGACGAACCGCTGCAAGATATTCAGCCATCAGCTCGGCAAGTCAAGTTTTCCCCGCCGAGTGGAAAAGCTAAGACACCTTTAGTGATGGTGGAGACAGCGTTTCTCGCCAGTACCGCTAGCTTGATTTGGTTTATTAATTTTTACTTCCCCTTGGGGCCGTTATTACGGATATTCTTTCCCATCCCCATCGCCCTACTTTACCTGCGTTGGGGAAACCGTGCTGCTTGGATGGCAGCAACAGTGTCTGGATTACTGCTTGCCGTCCTGATGGGGCCAATTCCCGGTCTGCTGTTTGTATTCCCTTATGGTTTTATGGGAGTATTGTTAGGTGTAGTCTGGCATCGTCGAGCGTCTTGGTTTGTTTCGATTAGTTTAGGTACGCTGTTAGGAACGCTTGGTTTCTTTTTTCGGTTTTGGCTGATGTCAATTTGGTTGAGTCGCGATCTGTGGGTGTATACGATCGTTGAAGTGACTGATTTAGCAGAGTGGGCATTTGACAAGCTAGGATTACTATTACAGCCCAACGAATTAATCATCCAGGCGATGGCCATAGTACTAGTTTTAATTAGTAATTTGGTTTACTTATTTGTCGTACACCTGGTAGCTTGGTTGCTGCTCGATCGCCTGGGAAACCCCATTCCTCGCCCTCCTCACTGGGTACAAGTTCTAATGGACTACGAGTGAAAAGGCTAAAGGCTGAAGGATGAAGGATGAAATAACAGCCTTATTCACGATCTTGCTTTCCTGCGTAAGTGCAATTTGATCCGCTCTTGTGGCAAAACGGTATGATTAGAATCTATACCCAGGTAGAACAGGGGCAAAAGTGGTTGCAGCGCTATCGTGGTTGTTCCCCAGTATTTGCTTGTATTTTAGGATTTACCGCAACTGGTCTAATTCCCGGAATTTCAGCAGCAGGTCGCACTCCTGAAGATCGTCAGTATACAGCGATCGCTGATGCTGAATTTTTGTATAATGGTTTTCAACTTCAGCCTCAGTATGCTTTGCCACCGCTCCAAGCTGGCGCATCTCCTGTATTGATATCCCGTGCTGTTGTAGAGGCACAGAATATTCCAGTTCATCTATTCAATGCTGGTTTACCTCAGCCGCCAACTGTTAGTGCGATCGATCTAGGTGGAACACCAGCTAAATGTTTGAGCGGGGGAGAAGCTTTAGAATTGGCAACGGTGAAACATCTCCTAGAACAAGGTTTATTTTGGGGACAGCAAATAGCCGCCAGCATCACTCAAGAATATGTAATTCTAGGCGAATGCGTTGTCGGAGGAACCACAACAGCACTGGCGGTTTTAACTGGTTTGGGTATTGCCGCAGCTGGTAAAATTAATAGTAGCCACCCCGTTTGTAACCACGCTCAGAAATGGGAACTAGTCCAAGCTGGTTTGCAACGTGCCAGGCTGGGGAGATGGGGTGATGGGGTGATGGGGGGACAAGCAGACTTGGGGAAAATCCAAAATCCCCTAGAGCTAATAGCAGCTGTGGGCGATCCGATGCAAATTGTTGCTGCGGGAATGGCGATCGCTTTGAGCCGCACTAAAGGCGTTATCTTAGCTGGCGGGACACAAATGCTAGCTGTCTATGCCTTGATGCAAGCTGTTGTAAGAGAATATAACTTGACTTGGGAACCCGAAGCCGTTGTAGTGGGAACAACCCGCTGGGTTGCAGAAGATCCTACTGGGAAAACGGTTGAATTAGCAGAAATGGTTGGTTCTGTGCCGCTATTAGCAACTAAGCTCAGTTTTGCTACCTCTAGATATGCCCAACTCCGAGCTTATGAGCAGGGTTACGTTAAGGAAGGAATGGGAGCCGGAGGTTGTGCGATCGCAGCACATCTGTCTTGGGGTTGGAACTCTTCCCAACTTCTCCAAGCCATTGAAGCTCTACTTATAAAATCTAAGAAGAATTATGAATGATTAATTCATCATTTAGCATTCAGCATTCCTCATTTAGTGGATTCTCCGAGCTAGCAACTGTTCTTCTAAGGCAGCTATGCGGTTATAAGCTGCGGTTAATTGTGCCGTTAGCCTTTGAATTTGGATTTCTGGCGCTAACTGCTTTTCACCAGTTTGAATATGGCTATCTAGCCCGTTACTATCTACTAGAACATCCTTGTGTTCCATCATTGGTCTGGCAATGCTGCTTTGATTCAAGTAGCGTCCAGCACTATCTATTCCTAGAGTCTCTTTGTTTGCCCCGATAGGAGTTAAGCGACACTCCGACAAAGCATCAGACACTTTACCGCTGAGTCCATCGACAATTTGGTAAAGTGCATCTAATTTATTGCTTAGGATAGTGACTTGCTGTTGTAGTGGTTCCATTTAATACTTTTAGACCTGCCTTTGCTTTCTTATATATGCTAGGCAACAATTGGGTAAAGTTAAACCTACTTATCAATCATTTAACTTTTTGAAATCTTGCTTTTAAAGCTCAACCTTACTACTTATTTTTCAACAAAATTAAACAGCATATTTAGTAGCAACTATCAGGATTATGTAGATTGCTTAAGCATCTGGCTGATTCTCAGTCAAAAATAGCTTTCAAGCCAAATCTGGACTTATTATTTACCAATTAGCGGTTAGCAGTCAGCGTTTATATGAAAGCTAAAAGGTGAAACGTTACATCCCTCTAGGCGGTAAAACTCCGCAGTTCAAAACTAAAGTTAAAACCTAGCAAAGTTCAACTCGTTTAAAATCCAGGCTTTTAACGTTCCAAGCATGACACGCAACGCTTTAATTAAGAAATTCTTGAGAAATCAGCAGTAACTATACTAATTTATGAAAAGAATAAACCTTCCATGAAGGTTGGATGAAGAGAAAGTAACTGTCAATAGAAAAATAGTAAAAATGCTTAGTTTTCAAGATTTTTTTACTGCTTGTGCCGGAAAATGGACAACCGAACGGATCTATCATTACGTGCAGGAAGGACAGATAGAACGTTCTTACACAGAATTTCGCGTGACAACGATCGCACCAGCCCAAAAGCAGCAGATATTATCATCTATCTTGAGTGAGAAAAAAGTTGATTTTGACAAAATATCTGACCAAAAAGCGGAATTACCAGGATTTGCGATCGCCTTTGATACGCAATCTGAAACTGGGGAAACAGTATCAATGAGTCTACAAGCTTTATTTGTTCCAGATTCTTATGTGGTAGGGAATGGATCGGTACCTGAAATACCCCCACCCTTAGCCGCACAGGTAGATTTATCTGGGGAAATAATTAAGGGTTTTTATCTGCGGGATGAAGGTTACTCAGAAGCAGGTGCAATCTTAGGACGATTTACCTATCAACCCACCCGCCAAACGCTGGAAATGACAACATATTATCGGCGCTCCGTCGCAGTGGATCAAATGCGCTTGGTTTCACCAGATTTAAGAATACGTACCATTTTTACCTACAAGCGCCCTGAAATAAGGGAGGAACCACCCAGCATAATTGATTTAGTTGGTTTTGGTGTCGAACACAAACAACCAGCTTAATAATTCGTAATTCGTAATTATTTAGCCGTTAGCCCCTCGCCCCTAACTATGAGAATCGAGCGACCTAATTTAGAATTAAATATATGGATAGAAGGTCTTTTTTAATTGGTACGGGGACGCTAGCACTAAGTCAGATACTAGCTGGATGTGGAGGTCAAAACCAAACAGCGTTGAGCATTCAGGTGCTGAAAGGTTCGGTTCCCAACCAAGTGGTAAAAGCATTTCGTGCTGCGATTAAACAATCGGCAAAACTAGACATTGCCTCAGTTACACAGTTAAGGACTTTGTTTGAAAATTTGCAATCGTGGCAGCAGAAAGATAAAAAAACAGAGGTAACGCGATCGCCCCTATCCATACCTTTGTTTCAATCCCAGCAGTCCACTAATCCACCAGATCTATTAACAATAGGTGATTACTGGTTAGCTGCGGCAATTGAGCAGAAATTGATTCAACCGCTCGATGCCGCTAAGCTACAACAATGGGAAAATTTGCCTTCAGGGTGGCAAGAACTAGTGCGACGCAACGATCGCGGTCAATTGGATGCACGAGGACAAGTGTGGGCAGCGCCTTACCGTTGGGGTTACACTGTCATTGCTTATAACCGCGACAAATTTCAGTCATTAAATTGGAAACCCTCCGACTGGGGCGATTTATGGCGTGAGGAATTACGCGATCGCATTTCTTTGCTCTCCCACCCGCGAGAAGTTATTGGTCTGACCTTAAAAACACTGGGCAAATCCTACAACACCGAGAATCTTAGTCAAGTTTCAGACTTGGAACAGCAACTGCGTCGCCTAGACCAACAGGTGAAATTCTACAGTTCGGATACATATATCGAACCCCTGATTTTGGGAGATACCTGGTTAGCGGTAGGCTGGTCAAACGATCTGCTACCAATAATGCAACGTTATCGCCACATTGACGTAGTAATTCCCTCTTCTGGTACTGCATTGTGGGCAGATTTATGGGTACACCCGGCTAGGTTAACTGCAAACCAAGCTTTATATCAACAGTGGATTAATTTTTGTTGGCAACCGCAAGTTGCCCAGCAAATCTCGCTTTTAAGTAAGGCTAACTCACCAATTCCTGTTACACTCAATCCAGCCAACATTCAAGAGAGATTACGTCCCCTGCTCATCCCAAACGAGCAAATCTTTCAACGTAGTGAATTTTTACTGCCGCTTTCCCCACAAGTACAACAACAGTATCAATCCTTATGGGAAAAAACACTGACTAGTGGAGCTTAAGAAGGATGAAGTGTGAAGTGAGAAGTGTGAAGTGGCGAGTGGCGAGTGGGTAGGGGCGCACATCTGTGCGCCCGTACTGGCGAGTGGTAAAAGGTTTTTCGAGATTCAGCTCCCTCAGCCTCCTGGGCCCCCTCAGCCCCCAGCAGCCCCTAACCCCTCTTTTGATCCGCGTATCCGAGCCTTACCAGTAGCATCTAGTTGGATATTGCACTGACTGGGATTTGTACTAAAGTCACAAGTGTAACTAGCCAAAAGTTCTTTTTGCTCGTTGAAGACTCTGAGGTTGTAGCCGTAATCTCGTGCTGCTATCCCAAAGTGGTTAATAAATTCGTAGCGCTGAATGTAGTCTAGAGCGCTCCAATTTTGTCGATTTACTAAAAGGTCGATACGTGCAGGATTCGTACCTGGCGCAGGATAAGCTAACCAACTATCAACTAAATCGCTGCCAAACTGTTCTTTCGCCCACCATAGGCTGGGGACTGTTAACCCTTGTTGGGATATGGTGTTAGATGTAACTACCCGACCATCTACACTAGCACCCGATCGCAGCAAGCTAAGCTCTACGGGAGCTTGAGAAGGTTGTGGGATAGCTGGGGTTTGGGCGCGTGATGGTTGAAGTGGAAACAACGCGATCGCCCCAAAGCTAATACTTAATAATAGTAGTTGCGATGATTTCATCATCCTTGCCAAACTTGCATTTTTGATTTGTGATTCGACGTTAATAGCACACATTTGACAAATTAGCAAGTGTAGTGCTTGCAACTATAGTTACAATTCGCAAGCTGGCTGAAGTTGGAGCTTTGGTTCTTTAAGGAGCGGAAAGAGCGATCGCGCACTAAACAGTTAACTTTACACATTTACAAATTATCCCAGGAGTCATGTATTTTCGTATACCTTCATGACTACTGAACTTACTACCTTTAAGAATCTTACGATTCCCCCAAAGTGCGGAAACACAGAAATAACTGTAGCCCGGCATTGCCGGGCTACTTACTTCCTGGCTCTACTAGCTCTAAGAATCTTACGAGTTTTCCCCCAAAGGATCAGGAACACAGTACCAGAAACTAAAGACCCTAAAACTAACCTAACAGCATTTTTGTATCGCTCGAAGCTACTATTTGCTAAATTGGTTGCTTGTAATTTAATCACTTGCCCATCTCTTTCAAGTTTTATTAATAGTTGTCTTTTTAGTTCCTCTGGATTATTTTTAATCTCGGATGGTACATTTTGAAGATTAAAATTCTTCAAAAGTTGACTAATTTGTTCAGGTGTATTGGCTTGATTTAGTTGCTGTTTAAAATCTTCAATTTGTGCTATCCTTTGACCAGGCTGCCACTCAATTCGCAAAGTGGAACTGATAGCTAAAGGCATAAGTAAAAAAAACAGCACTGCAACTACAAGACTTGCCCAAGATAAAAATTTAAAAATCCGAAAACTTTGTTCTCCGATTAAAACCAACACTAGTCCTAACAAAGGAACAGGTACGCGCTCAACTAGTTGATTTACTAGCTGCAATTCCCACAAAGGATCTGTAAAGCGCAAGGGAATAAAAAGTCCCAATATATCTAATGCAGACAAAGCCAATAAGCAATAGCCTGTTAAACGAAAAAGAGGGCCAAACCACTCTTGATTATTATCTGATTGTTTCACACTAACTGCACCTTATAAATTAGGAATTATGAATGTCTTCCCTATCCGCCTTGTCTCTAAGACTAGCTGCAACTTAGAATCACAATTTAGGAAAGCGGGTTTGCCACCATTTGTACCAAGAAAACCATGCTTGTTCTAAAGTACTGTAGGCATCTGGGTCAGACTGATTTAAGGGTATAGATAAATGTGTCCAAAGGCAACGATTATCGCGCAGTTCTTGCCTACCAAGTAGCCAAAGCAGTAGACGTTGGAATTGCAAATCGTAGTGAATGCGGTTGTAGTCAAATTGTGCAGAAGTGAATGTACTACCTCCGCTTGGGTTGATACAAGCATCTAAATACGCTTGCTGTTGATAGACATAAACACCATAAAAACCCAATTTGTGTTCCCGTATTATTGGCATTGGTTGATTCGGCAAAAACTTAACATCTGTATGCATTTCTACCAGTTGCTTAACATCCCCAGCCGTATTAACTTCATATCGCATATCGATTTTCAAGGGAATACCATTTTGCTGATAGCGATAGTGCATTCCAGGTAAAATTAACTTTCCATATGGCAGTTGTTCTACAATTTGATTTGGTAAAGGTTTACTTGACATAAACTGCCATTGGGGTAGAGGCACTGCTGAAGGAAAAACAAAGGGAGTAGCTGTTCGCTTACCAATAGAAGAATCGGTAATTGTCCTACCAAAAACAAAAAGCGCGCTCGTAAACGTAACTATTAGTACTGGTAATCGCAGCTTTTTCCAGGGATTCATGAATTTGAAATCTCCCTTGGCTGTTGGTTGTCAATTGCTTGGTTTTGGCTGATAAGATAGCAAAATCCACCAAAAAGCAGGGTAGAAATCAGAAAAAATATTTGGGAACCAGTGCCTGTATGCCAATATTTAAACGTTTCTGGATGAGAGTAAGAATACAAAGCAGCCATGATGGCGACGCGCACGCCATTAACTACAAAAGCGATCGCAACTGCAACAAAGGGAACTAATATTTTTTTAGTTAAGTTAGTAGGAAACATGACTAAAAATAATACTGCTAACTTCAACAGCGGAAATATACTTTCCCAGCCAGAACAGCCAGCAGCTACCTCTACAGTGCCAGTAGGAAGGCTGATATAGACTCCTTCCCGATGGACTTGAAACCCTAAATAAGTCAGAATTAAAGTAGAAAATTTAGCAGTGTAAAGAGATAGTATACTGATTCTATTTATTAATAAGTATACTGGAGCATTGAGAGCTAAAATAAGTAGCAGTTCTTGCCAATATTGCGGCAATCTTTTCACTCCAGAAGCTAGCATTGCTAAACCTAATCCAGCAATGAATGGTGTTAGTTCAAAGACGGAATCAAAACCGGTCATTACTAAGCTTCTAATTAGTACAAAAGCAATCAGTAATAAACCTATTAAACTAGAAAAAATATCGGCTTCTAATCTCAAATTCTGCCGCTTTTCCCATAACAGAGTTAAGACAGCACCCCAACAAAGAACACTCATGCTTAGCCCGCTCAAGTTTGGATCGCTTTTCCAACTTAGGCTCAAGTGAATGGCAATTAAACCTCCTGCGATCGCTAATAACCAAAAATGCGTATTGTTTAGCGGTTTAATTACACCAAGAGAACTAGATTTCATGATTAAATTATGAATTATGAATTAGAAATTATAAATAATTATAAGTAATAAATTTAACATTCAGCATTCAGCATTCAGCATTCAGCATTCAGCATTCCTCATCCCCATAACCTGCGTCCCCGCGATCCATTCAAGCGATCGTGAGTATCAAATAACAGAGATGGAATATCTAGTTGTTCGGGACACCGAGGCAGACAGTCACCGCATTGGGTGCATTTGTTTGCTTTCATTCCACTGAACCAATGACCAGCATTTTCAAACATCCCGTAACGGTACTGACCATACTCTTTCATCTCGTAGGCAACAGCCAAATTTCGCAGTCGCAAAACTTCAGGAATATTGATTTTCTCCGGACAAGGTAAGCAATCATAGCAAGAGCTACAGCGATCGCCCGCCAAAGCAGTGGCTGCATGAGTCTCTAAACGCTGCAAAACTTCTAATTCTTCCAATGTCAATGGTTGATCCCTGTCAGCCACTTTCAAGGGTTCTATCAGTTCAGCAGAGTTGGCTGCTCCCACACTTAGGGTAGTAATCCTCGGATCGCCCAGTAAAAAGCGATAGTTTAACTCAAGAGGTGAAAAGGGATGGCACAAGTTTTGTAGGAGTTGAGGCGGCGTGTAAAGTTGTCCTCCCTTATCAGCAGGTGAAATGATAAACACACCCATATCTTTGGTGCGTGCTAGCTCAATTGCCGACTGATTACGCTGAAAGAAGTAGTAATAATGCAGGTTGAGAAATTCAAATAAGTCGGTTTCGATCGCTGCTTTAATCACCTCTAGCGGAGCATGAGTAGAGAAACCAACGTGCCGAACTCTACCATCAGCTTTCGCTGCTTCGATCGCTTGCATACAGCCGCCAACCCGCAGCACCAAATCCAAATGTTCCCAGGTATTGATACCATGAATTGCTAGACAATCTACGTAATCTAACTGTAATTGCTCTAGCGATTCATCAATATAGCGACGCATTAAATCAGCATCTACTACCGGAGAGATTTTTGTCGTAATGTAAAGTTGAGATCGCGGCACACTTAGCTCTGTTTTCAGCGCTGCACCGAGATACAATTCACTTTTGCCATAACCTCTGGCAGTTTCTATATGATTAATACCTAGCGCTACAGCTTTTTCTATAGTCTCTCTTGCGTTTTCCGGTGAAGCCAAATATCGCATCGTTCCCAAGGAAAACACTGATAGCAATAAGTTAGTTTTGCCAAACCTTCTGTAACGCATTGTAACTAGGTCGAGTGTGTGTGGGGGAGCCAGTGCGCCCTTGCGGCGAACCGCTCTTGTTGCAACTGGCGTTGTAGGGTAAAAAATGAAGGATGAAGGCGATCGTGATCAATATTTATACTTCATACTGCGAAGAGCTTAGCTACTAACACACACTTCATAGAATTCTTGCCTAAACGCCTCTGCTTCATTATGAAGAGGCTTCTCCAGGACTGTAGCCGCCTCCCTTGATTAAATCTTCAGGTCGGATGTCAGCGATAAATTCCCGAAAAGCTCGCTGTTCGGCTTCGTCAGCATCTCGATCTACGGGAATTGAAGCATCGGCTACTACTTCTTCCATTACCCAAATTGGGCTGTTGGTGCGAAGGGCGATCGCGATCGCATCGCTAGGACGAGCATCAATTTCTTTTCTGACCTCTCCCTGACGTACACTCAAAATTGCGTAGAATGTTCCATCCTGAATTGAGTGAATTATCACCTTTTCCAGGGTTACGTTCCAGGTTTCTAGGATATTAACCATCAAGTCATGGGTGAGAGGTCTTGGCGGTTTCTGATTTTCCAGCGCCCCAATAATTGCTTTTGCTTGGTCTTGATTTATGTATATTGGCAGCGCTCTACGTTCCTTACCGTCTTTCAACAACACGATCGGACTGCGATTAACTGCATCTAAAGCAATGCCAGCAACTCTCATTTCAATCATTTGCGTAGCCTCTAAAATTCTCTAGGCAAAGGGAAGTTAATAAACCTGGTGAGTGATAATGGATACTAAGGGTAAGAATAAACATACTTTATAGTTTCATCGAATTGAGTGCTTCCAAACTGGCAGTGAAGACAAAACGTCAACTTACTACAGCTATATAGGAAGCCTCTATCCAAGTATGCCCTGATTTTAAGATGATTCGATTAAACTGGCTCTAACAAATTTTGCAGCCCAATCGTTTAAATTAAAGTAAATTCAAGCTTTATAGGCGGAATCAGTAGCTATCTCTGAAGTTTATTTATTTTACCGAGAAAAAACCGTGTTTACAGGACTAGTGCAAGCTTTAGGCAAAATTCACCCATTAGGAAGCTACGATTATCAAATTACTTGTGTTGGTGAAGAAAAAAATTTGATTTTACGGGATCTGGCCATTGGTGACAGTGTGGCAGTAGATGGCGTTTGCTTGACAGTGGTGGAGGTTTTAGCCGCAGGATTTATTGCCGCCGCTTCGCCCGAAACTCTCAGTCGTACTACTCTAGGACAGCGACAAGCTGACGATGGCTTTGTCAACTTAGAAACTTCTCTGCGGGTTGGTAGTAAGTTGGGAGGACATTTTGTCATGGGGCATATAGACGGCGTAGGCTGTATGCAAACGGTGGAACAAACAGCGACTTCTTGGGAAATCGGTTTTACCACAACTGCTGCGATCGCCCGATACATCGTCCCCAAGGGTAGCATTGCCGTCAATGGCATCAGCTTAACTATAGCAGATTATGAATCAGAGCAGAACTGGTTCAAAGTAGCGGTGATTCCCCTTACCTACGCTCAAACCAATCTTTGCTACCTTCGTTCGGGTAGTTTAGTTAATTTGGAAGCAGATATTCTCGGCAAATATGTAGAAAAGTTACTAAATTTCAACCGCCGCCAAGCTGCGCCAGAGGAACTAACACCCACATTTTTGGCAGAACACGGGTATTTGTAAAAAAGGCTGAAGGAGGGGGTGTAGTCATAAGTAGTTGGTTAGAGATCTACGCTCAAGCGCGGATAAAAGCAGATAGTTGATAGCTAAGTGTTAAGTACTGGCGTTAGACTAAGCGAGTTATACCATTTTGGATGAGCTGATTTTGGAGCCTTGAATTCTGAAAATCCTACCAGCAGGTAGTTTCAGCAATTTAAATCTGGCAAGAATAAAACAAAATGGTATTACCTATTTATATTTTCATTTCATATATTTGGGTGTTCCCCTTGTTTGGAAATGACATTACTTAAAGCGGTGAAGCAAGGTTCATGGACGAGGTGGGTTGGGTGAGCGGTAATAAATATAAATGCTAATTTTTCCAGTTCGCCACCAGTTATTGCAACCCAACCAAAAATCTTAAGTAATCCGCAGTTGCCTCAACTGAATTTTCCATTAGCAGCAGATGCCCTGCCTTTGGTAATCGGATCGTTTGGCTTCCGGGAATACAACGAAGCAGCCGATCTGCTCCACGAATGTCGTAGATCTTGTCTTCTCTGCCCCAGATAGCAAGGGTTGGAAGCTGAGCCAGTCGCCCCTGACAAAGAATGTCATCGTACAGGTTCACGATGTCCCAAATCTGTTGATAGTGACGGTTACGAGTGATGTAGTCGAACACTATCTCTGTTTTAACAGAATCAGGGATGCTGGGAGGCGTGACAAACAGCAGGCTAATTTCCAGGTCAAACTGTTCTTTAGTGGTTGGAATAAAGGGGTTTATGCCGTCAAAGAGGGAATTTCTGACGCTCCAAGCCCAATCAGTTACACCTAAAGGTGAACCGATCAAGGCTAGGCTACGCAACTGTTGAGGGTAACGCTGGCTGTAAAGGGTAGCGATCGCTCCTCCCATCGAACTCCCGGCAATATCAAACGAGCGAATTCCTAATTGATTTGTTAACTGGTGCAGTAGTGCTACCTGATTCTCTAGGGCATAGTCTCTCGTTGCGAACCCAGTGCTGTTGCCGTAGCCCGGTAAGTCGGGAGCGATCGCCCGATAGCCCGCCTCGGACAACTGACACATCATACTGTTCCACTGCTCTTTGCTGGCAAATAGTCCATGCAGCAGTAAAATCGGTTGTCCGGTGCCGACAGAGTTGTAGGACAACGTTCCATTGCTAATCGGGACGGAATGGGTGGCGATCGCGCAGCCTGAAGCTGACGCTGGGCTATTGACAGCAGCGTCACTCACCAGTCCACATAGCACCAGCATGACGAAGCTCAGCCTGAGGATGAGTTTTTTCATGGTTTTGAATTGCTTCATGTACTCTGCTTGGCTCAAATCTTGATTTTTGATACCGACCAAGCTTTATTAACCCGGCAATATAGTTGCAAAAAATAATTTAGAATTTTCAGGGATTTGGGCCTAAAAAATACTAGATCAATTATTGCCAATTTAATTTAATAAAATATTCTTTTTTATGTCGCCGTATAATACTTCTAGCCATTGCAATATTGCAAATGGCTAAGGCTGAAACTCCTAATTTTTCATATTTGATTCTCAATCAGCTTGGGTTCTTGAAGCATCTACAGCGTGATCAACCTTTTTGTTCCACTTTTTTGAGCGGTACTCTCCATCCCAACAGGTTTTGACCACACCTTATTCATTACATACATTACTAAGTAGCTTTGCTCGTTTGGAAACGGAAAAAACCACATCTGATCTGCGCCAGCTTAGAAAATTTTGCTATTTATAAATTTAAAGATAGTAGCTGATGAGAATACAACAAATGAAAATTTTATTATTTCTTAATGCATTAACTCTTTTTTATCCCGCTCCCCTGCTAGCAGGCGAGCGACCAAGTACAGTCGAACTTCCAATTGAAAAGCAGCAGATAATACAACAGCAGCAGCTTCAGGAGTATCGCCAACACACTAACAAACGGATGCGTGAGTTTAACTTTTCTCCCCAAGAATCGTTAAGGCAAACTTATACAAATAAAGTGCAATGGCAGAGCATCTTGAAAGAAATCGAAGAGAGGCAGCGGCGAATCAAACAGGATAGATTCGATAGAGTACTGGGCTTACCTATTCGTTAAAGCGCTTCTATAAAGCGCTTCTATATAGTTCTACAGTTAAAAGCAAATTTCAAAGTTGGCGCAGCATTTACTGTAACACTATTTAGTGCTGAAAATCGGCGGTGTTTGCGATAACGCCTTAGCTCAGTTAGAAATGAAACTAGTCCTGGCAATGATTTTATCTCAGGATCAACTTGTCTTAGTAGAGGATAAACCTGTTAAACTGCAACCTTGTGGGTTTACTGTTGTTCCTACAAACAAGTTGTGAATGGTGATGACTGGAAAACGATAAAAAAAGCCAGAGCGGGCGGTGGATTTGGAGGGAAAGACCTTTTAATTTGTCGCTGTTAGCTTGAAAAAGACTGCGGTGAACGTGACGAGAACGTAAATGTATTCAATCAATGAATTAGTTAAGACTTATGATCTTAAAGACCCCCCTTCCTAATGCTTCACCAGCACCGCGATGGCTGCAGAAAATTCAGTACACACGGAACTCGTTCGCCTATATGGATGCTGCTGCACAACATAACGGAGACATATTTAACGCTCCTGTGATTGGCAATCATGATGTTGTTTTATTCATCAGTAATCCTCAAGCACTTGGGCGCATTTTTACAAGTGACACGAAGCAATTTATTGCGCCACCCAACCAACTTACACAGCCCATTGTTGGAGATGAATCTATTTTCACGTTGGCAGGTTCTCGCCATCGTCGGGAACGTAGATTGTTAATGCCTCCTTTTCATAGAGAAAGGATGCAAGCTTATGGACAATTGATTTGTGAAAGAGTTGACAAATCAATGAGTTCATTGTCGATTGGTACTCAATTTTCTGCCCGTCAGTTGGCACAGGATATCTCTTTAGAAGTCATTCTCACGGTCGTTTTTGGTGTCGAGCGAGGAGAACGTTTTGATCGTCTCAAGTCGCTGATTGTTCGCTTTACCGATTCACTTCAATCTCCTTTGATTGGAGGTTTGCTCTTCTTCCCATCTTTGCAAAAGGATTGGGGAGCGCGAAGTCCTTGGGGATACTTGCGGCATCTGCAACGACAAATCAGTGAACTGGTATACGCTGAAATTCGCGCTCGCCGCAATCAGAATCATGTGCAAGGTTCAGACATCCTAAGTTTGCTGATTTGCGCCCGCGATGAAACAGGTACTCCTATGACCGATGCCCAATTACATGATGAGTTAATCACACTTCTGTTGGCAGGTCAAGAAACAACCGCCAGTGCGATCGCTTGGGCGCTGTATGCAATTCATCGTCATCCAGAGGTAGGCAAAAAGTTGCTTGTAGAACTCAATCATCTGGGAAAGTCTCCAGAACCGACAACGATTGCGCAACTGCCCTATCTCACAGCCGTTTGTAATGAAACCCTACGCCTTTTCCCCGTTGCTGTTCTCACCGTTCCAAGAGAGGTTAAAGAACCTATAGAACTGATGGGTTATCAACTGGAACCTGGAATGAGACTTTATGGCTGTATTTATCTAACTCATCAGCGCTCTGATCTCTACCCTGAACCTAAGTTGTTTAACCCAGAACGCTTTCTAGAACGACAGTTCTCTCCTTATGAATTCCTCCCCTTCGGTGGCGGTGCGCGCCGTTGTATTGGAGAAGCATTAGCCTCTTTTGAGATGAAATTAGTTTTAGCGACAATATTGTCAAGTTATCGATTAGCGCTGTGCGATCGCTTTGCTGAATATCCTCAGCGCCGAGGTGTTACTTTTGCTCCAGCAAGAGGGGTGCAGATGGTTCTGGAAGAAAAACTCCCAAGCCGAGTTAAGTCCTCCACGTTGATTTAGCTTTCATTCCTGGATGTGGTTATAAGTAATTGGTGCAAATTTTAATTCTCCTGCTTCTTCTGCGCCTTCTGGTATTCTCGTCGTCATCACCAATAGGTTTTGACCACACCCTGAAGGATGAAGTATGAAGTATGAAGTATGAAGGCTGAAGGTTGAAGAATAATTCGTAATTCATAATTATTTCTTCTCACCCCTCACCTCTGACTCCTCACCCCTTATACTTCCATACTGCGCTCTGGGTGCCGCAACGCTTACACACTTCATCCTTCACACTTCATCCTTCATACTTCTTCTGCCTAAGCGCCTCTAGCTACTTTAGCCGCTGGTTTGGCGTTGGCAGTGCGTAAAGCTTCAACCAGCCGAGCAAAAGCATATTCTAATTGAGTGCCTGAGTTGGTAGCTACCCAACCTTGAGCGGTAAGCTGCCTGGTTTCAAAATGGAGGTGGGGTCCAGTAGAGTTACCAGTACTACCAACTCGCCCAATTATAGTTCCTTGCTCAACCTTTTCTCCTGGCTGGACAAAGATTTCCGAAAGATGACCATATAAACTTTGTAGAGTAGATTTGTTGTGATCGAGAACAACTGTCAAACCGTAACCGCCCATATAGTCTGCAATTTCCACCGTTCCTGGGTAAGCTGCGAGAACTGGTGTTCCAAGGGGCGCACCCAAGTCAGTACCAGAATGGAAGCGATGATTGCCTGTAATTGGATGCACTCGCCAACCAAACACTGAGGTAATCGGAGCAGGAATAGTTAGCGGAAACATAAATTTATTATCCACTTCCGGCTGCCCACTCGGTGGGAAATTGCGGTTGTAACTTAAAACACTATGCTTTGTCTGTGGGTTAGTAGCAACGCGAAAGCCATTAGCACTAATATTGATAGGGCCTAGCTGAATTGGTCTGATTCCAGATTTAGCAATAAATTTACTTTTATTTAACCTGCCACTTGTTTGATAACGAGACAGTCGTGCAACACGCATTTGAAGTTTCGCAGATCTGCCGCAAATACTACCAGATAATCCTGTCCGAACAGCGGCTTTACAACCCGTCGCTCTTTCGGAGAGAATAACGGATTTTGGTGCTTCGTAGCCTGTAGTAGCTCCAATTTTATATTCAGTCCGGTCAATATAAATGCCGCTGTTTTCTTGGGCAACATTGATGCTTGGTTTTACCACAATGGGTTTTTGTGCTTGGCGTTGACTGCTGAAATTAGCTTTGAGTTGTGCAACCCGCCGAACTGTGGAGATTTGGGTTGAGCTTGAGTGCAGCTTTTGTCTCAGCTTTTGCCATTTCGATTGTGAGGCGTTGGGCAGATTGGTTGTCGGTGCAGGTGCAGCAGCTTGAGGTTGCGTGTTAGAGCTTGGGGTGGAAATAAAATTATCGATCGCCGCCTCTTGAGCCAAGACTAAGTTACCACTAAGTAGGCTAAAAATGCCTATGCAACTGATGCTGTGTAATAACAAAGAGCGTAACCAGAAGCGGCTTAAAGGCGTGTGTGCAGAGTCAGTACGTTGGGTCATTTTTCAATATGTTGGTAATTTAATATCTAACTCGCGTCTTGGGAAATTTTATGCGTTTATACCTTATAACTCAAATATTTATGCTTAAATTCCAAAGAATCAACAATCATAACCTAAACTAATTGCACCAGGCTTAAGGTAGATTTCTAACTTTTTCGTGGATTTGCCTGTTGTATTTGTATCAAACTTAACACGTAAATCTCCCTGTGGGGTGATACCAACCACAACCCCAGTACGACTATCAACAGTAACTTGTTTACCAATGCTTGTCAGTAGCTGGTGGTAAGAAGGTAGTAGAGCATCAATTCCGGCTTGCAAACATTGATGCCCTGATGCTATTCCTTGCAAAGTGAGTGCGGCTAGCATTTCTAGGCAAGTGATGGATTTGCGATCGCTTAAAAAGCTTTGAAGATTAATGCCTGTGACGGGAACTGGGTTAGACCAGTTGATACCCACACCTACGACTGCTAGAGTAATTTTTTCTTGCCGTACCTTAGTTTCAGTTAGAATACCACCTAGTTTACGTGACTCTAGGATCAGGTCATTGGGCCATTTTAGGCGAATCGGAATGCCGCGATCGCGCAAAGCTGTAGCAATTCCCCAAGCACTAGACAAAGTTAGCTGGTAGCTTTGAGGAGCTGGTAAATTGGCAGCAAGTGCCACTGAAAGGTATAATCCCCCGATTGGGGAAGACCACTCACGCCCCCATTGTCCCCGTCCGGCTGTTTGTTCTGTTGCTATAACTACAGTCCCAGGTTTTGCTCCCTGTGCCAACAACTGCCAAAGTTTTTGATTAGTCGAAGGTAGGGTATCAAACAAATGTATGCAAAACGGCGAGGAATCTGTTAGCCGGGGTGTTTCTCTCAGGAATGCTTCTAACTTTTGCTGCTCAAATTCCACCAGTTCAAACCCAAATTCAGTTGCTCAAGGTAACATTAATTTACACTTTATTTTTGTCAGTTTTGATTTCCCATGCATAATTGGCAGTGGCATCATTGGGAAGGATTGCCCTATTTAACCTGTAGTATCTTAGACCCTTGGTTTCATGGCTTTTTCACGCGGCAATTTTCGCCTCGTTCGCCACAAGAGTTAACTCAGATACTACAACCCAAAGCAGAAGTTTATCGGGTAAAACAAGTACACGGCAACACTGTACTCACCCCCTTGGAAGCTGGAAGTCAGGAGAATGAAGAATTTGCTCCTGCTGATGGTTTAGTTACCGAACAGCCAGAACAAGCGGTATGGGTAGCAAGTGCTGATTGCACGCCTGTGCTGATAGCTGATGCGAAAAACAGTCAAGTTGCAGCGGTTCATGCTGGTTGGCGGGGTACAGCAATGAAAATTGTGCCACAAGCGATCGCTCGTTTGCTCGAACAAGGTAGCCAAATTCAGGATTTACGTTTTGCCTTGGGGCCTGCGATCGCAGGAGAAGTATATCAGGTATCTACTCAGGTAGCGGCTGAGGTGGGAGCCAGCATTCTACCGGAACAAGAAACAGAATCATTGTTAGCTAGTTTACAGCAATTGCCTGTTTCGCCTCTATTGCCAGACCCCCACCCCGAACGAGTGCGCTTGGATATCCGGCGAGTAATTGCTTTACAGCTAGAACAAATCGGTATTAGTGCAGAACAAGTAGCGATCGCGCCTCACTGTACGTACCAAGAACCCGATCATTTCTTTTCTTACCGCCGCGACAAACTCAAACAAGTTCAGTGGTCGGGGATTGTCAGTACTAATCCCACTTAGACAACTGCTTTTTATCAAAAGTACAATTTTTCTTTGCAATTATTAGTAATATATACCGACTGCGTTTATTATTTTGTGTTATGATCGGCTGCTATTTCAAGCAGCCTTATTTTGTACATTGTAATTTCACGTAAGTAACTTTGTTTTAATTAGAAGTTACAATAAATTCTCAGTGGAATTACCCTTGGGAAATCAAGTAAGTGCTGTTTAATTTTAGTTTGTACGTCGGTCATGTTTGTTTGGCTTGAAACGGAAATAAAGCGAATACAAAACATGACTTCCTCCACACACACACAAACTAAAAATTTATGACCTCATTCACACATATTCCAAAGGGTTGCCGTACTGAAGCTTTAATTGGATCGATCCTTTTAACAGGACTAATGAGTTTGCAAGCTTACGCTCAAACTAACAACAGCAACACATTCCAAACTGTTACATTAAATAGCCCGAATATTCTCTACGTTAATCCAGGTTCTGGTAATAATGTACCAGGTGCAGGTAAAAGCGAAACTACTCCCTTAGACACAATTACTTATGCTTTACAGCAAGCATCACCAGGAACCATAATAAAGCTTGCTCGTGGCAGTTACTCTAGACAAAGTGGTGAAGTTTTTCCACTTGTAATTAAACCAGGTGTCACACTCCAAGGCGACGAATCCACTAGAGGTGAAAATGTTGAAATTAATGGCGGCGGTCGCTATATCAGTCCAACTTTCGCCCGTCAAAACGTTGCAGTTATCGCCGAGAAAGATAGTATAATTAGCGGTGTTAGTGTCAGCAATCCAAATCAGCGCGGTACAGCACTATGGATTGAAGCAAGTAATCCTATTGTTAAGAATAATACGTTTAGCCAAAGTAACCGAGAAGGCATTTTCGTCACTGGAAAAGCTGCCCCGATTATTGTATCTAATGTGTTTAATAAAAACGGCGGTAATGGCATTTCTGTTGCTAATTCTGCCACCGGAGAAATTCGCCACAATTTATTTCAAGAAACTGGCTTTGGTCTAGCGATTGGTGGTACTTCGCAACCCCGAATTATAGAAAATAAAATTATTCAGAATCGAGACGGGATGTTTATTTCAGATGAAGCCCATCCCATGCTGCGCAATAACGTAATTGAAAACAATGTGCGTAGCGGTATTGTAATTGCTGCCTGCGCCCAAGCGCAACCGGATTTAGGAACAGTAGAAAGTTTCGGTGGCAATGTTTTCAGCAATAACGGTCAATATGATATCCACAGTAGTGGAGCTGTTTCGTTGATACAGAATGGCAATAAGTTAGATCCGAGTCGGGTAATGGAACAGCATCAATATCAATGCAGCAAATAGCGCGATCGCGCTGCAGTTATACTTGCAAAGGTGCGTTAATAGCGCACCCTATGACTAAATCTCTTAAAACTATAAAATAATCGGGATGCACTGCATCCCGATCTTTCGTTACCACGCAATTCGCCTGTAAAGAGGGTAATCTCTTCCCTCTCTTGCCGTAGCCTCTAGTCTCTAGCCCCTAGCCCCTTCTTTAGTCAATGCGCTTCGCGCCGGGTGTAAGGATGTAAGGGTGTAAGGGGCGAAGTGAAAGATGAACGATCTGTTTCCCCACACCCCAATACCTCTCGGTTAAGCTTTTCTACTTACAAAGAAAGCAATGAGAAATGTAGCGCTTTAGGCACCTTTACCAGTCAACAGCACCAATTACCTCAACCAAGTACCATCGTATATTCGCTGAAGTATTTGTCTGGGCAGAGGAAGTGGAACCAAATTTCTCAGTAAGATTGCGGTTGGATACACAACACAGTCAAGTTAAGTTTTTTTATTATCTCTGCTTGCCATGCTTGAGTTAACTTTGACATTTTCAAAAAGGTTATGAATATATCTGAAAGAGATAAAACTTTGAAAAGTTTTACAGAGTTTCTTAAGACACTCCCTCGAAATAGGCAAATTGCTATTTTGCGTTCTGTTTATTTAAAGGTTGAAGCAGGTACGGCAGTCACAGGTGACTTTTTGGATGCTATGTCTGAAGAGGAAAAAGCTTACTTCACTCAAGGAGTGATAGTAATCGGCAGTACATCTGCCGATTAAAGTCGGGTAAGGTTTAATTATGGATTAGAGGGGCTACCACAGGCGGCACCTGAGCAAGGAGAGCGATCGAGAATAGTCATCTTGGGGTTAGCTCCCTTGCGGCTGAGAAGCAACTTTACCCAAGCAAAGTTGTTGTTTTCGTTAGTTTCTAACCAGTGGTTCTCTGGATCGGCGTAATGAGTCAGGTAATAGACTCCTTCTGGCGCTCCGGTAATATCAAGCTCTTGCCCTGGAGTGGATTGGTGATATGAATCGCTCCAGCCGACTGAAATTCCTTGGAGTTCGCTGTTGCACTCAAAATAAGTACGCTTGTTGTGCTTTTGAACCAAATCTGTTTTATCGTTGTCAATCATACAGAAAGTAACTTTCTGTCCGGTTGCGATCGCTTTTCCTTCCAGAGAACCTGGACGAAGCTCGAAATTTACTACAGCGTTCTGATGCCAGTGGTTATGCTGAGGATGGAAAAGGGCGGTTCCTGCCGGATTTGTCTGGACAATATTACCTGAAGAGTCCAAAATTTCCTGAGTAGCAATGGTGCATTGAGGGTAAGAAACGCCATCAATAGTGCATTGAGCAACCTGGCCACCACCACGAATCTGCAAAGGCCCATCTCCAACGTTGATGTGGATGGTCGAGAACCGCAACATTTCCCGTTTATGTTCGTTTTGAATTTGGATATGGGAAATCTGTTCCACAATATCGGGATATAAGGGATCTCCTGCCCGTGCAGGAGCTATACTAGAAACAGAAAGAGCAAGAGTAGTTGTAAACAGAATGGCAAAAGTAATAGCCTTTCTAAAATGGCTCATAAGTATTGCTTGAAATGGTAATGTGGCATCACGCTTAAATTCCAATTGGTAACGGGCAATAGTTCATTGGGACTGCATAAACAATTGCTTCTGAATCAACTTAAGATTGGCAAAGCGTGTATAAATTGACTCGTGAGAGGCAAGTTTGTTAAGTGTAAAACCTCAATTAAGTCAAAATTTCAGCTATCATGGCACTGAAATAAACTTAATAGGTTAGGCACATGAAACTTTTTCTTTTTAGGTGGGCATTTCCGGGCTACTGTTAGAATTTCGGTTGGCAACCTATATCTCATAAGTATTAGATTTCGATAAAATATCCGTAACAAGTTGTAGCAATCTTAATTTATCTCTCTTGCTATTGTTTTAGTTCAGCAAAACTACGGAAATAATATTAGGTATTTACCATTTTGATTTGAGATATATAATAGAAAAAATACAGAAATAATTTTAAAGTATTTACTATTTAAGCTCCAGATAACAATGACAGTCTGGCTTTTCAATTAGGGATTCAACTAAGGCATTCAGGGCTTGTGCCGCTAATAATCCCCCTCCGATTGTGCCTTCAGTGGTAATAAAAGGAACGCCAGAACGCATCAATCGCCGCTTGGCTGCGGGGGCATGGCTAAAACCAATTGGCATGGCGATAATTAAGGCAGGTTGCAATCCACTCACAACTGCGTCACAAGCTGCCATAAGTACGGATGGGGCATATCCCACCACTAAAATGCAACCATTGGGGAGATGTCGCAGTTGTTGTTTCCACTGACTTTGATGCCAGAAGGCTTGTTCTGCTTCGGCGGCACTGGTAATATGGGAATCGGCAATTAGGGTTGTGACCGAACAGCCTAAATGAGCTAATCTTGTTTGATCGAGGGCTGCAACGACAGGTGGAATATCACCAATAATCTCACACTTGGCTTGAAGCGCGTCACGGCAAGCAGCGATCGCACTTTTACCCAACCGGACAAAGTTAACCAGACTGACATCGCCACAAGCTAATACTAGCTTTGAAAGCAAGTCTACTTCAATCTCGGAACGGTTAGATAGATCCGGTAACAACTGCTGCAATGATTCTTGAAACTCTTCTGGATGAGCGACAGTTGCAGCATCCCAATTTTCCCACAGCTTTTCGAGTTGTCCTAGTCCGGATTCGGTTTCTACTTCTAATAGTCGCAGAGAGGCGATCGCTTCTGCTTGAAGATTTTGACACGAGCGATCGCGTCCCAGCAATCCTTCTAAAGCAGCAGCCGTTTGTCGCAACCGCGCCAACTGTTGCATTATCGACTGATATTTTTGTTGCAACCCAGTTATGATCTCAACTTCAGTGTTTGTATCTGTTTCTAGTAATTGTTGAATATGAGATAGTTGAAATCCTTGTTGTTTCAGCGCCACGATTCGCCGCAACTGTTGCACATCTTGCTGTGTGTAGAGTCGATAGTTACTGTGCGATCGCACTGGTTGCGCTAGTAAGCCTAGTTTATGATAGTGCCGTACCATCCTGGGAGTGATATCACTTCCTACGGCATCTGTGAGTTCTTTGATTGTCAGGTATGAAGCATTCATTGTTACACCATTGCACTTTTACTTCATCAGTTATCTATTAGTATCCTGTAAATACTCTTGTAATTCTTTCCTGCGTTTTTCAGTCATATTTGCCAAGCAAGAAATGCCAATAGGGCTTGCAATTGTACCTCCTTCAAATTGCCCTCGCTCGTAATCACAATTTGCATCCCTGAACTTAACCCACGCTAGTTGGGCGTTAGTCATTCTTTGCTTTTGATTGCGGCTCAATTTTGCTTGTAGCTGTCGATATATCTGATTGAGTTTCTTATCTGCTGCTTGATATTCTCTGTTAGCGCAAATATTCATATCTACTGTTGTCTGCGGATTATTACAGTTAACTTTTTGAGCTATCAGTTGTTCGGGTTGAGACAAACTAGGTAAGATAGCAATGTTTAAAAGTGGTGTAAC
>QQTW01000307.1_pt1 | contig 29815 bp, 32 predicted proteins | sample 1904831 | NCBI WGS metagenome assembly QQTW01 (sample SAMN09435610, study PRJNA476489) | Subsurface metagenome, whole genome shotgun sequencing project.
GACAACGTTGATGCTATCGCAACTTGGACAGTGAATTGGTTCATGAACCATAGGAATTGCTGCTAGTGATGTTAGGACATTCCCATTATCTCACCCCTTACACACGTCTAGAACACTACCACAAATTTCATGAATGTTTGAGTAAATTTGCGGCTAATTCTATAGCCTGGGCGGGTGTAGAGATTTTGCCCTCAATTTGGGCGATCGCAATTTCATTTAGTAACTCTCCAATAACAGGACTAGGCGCTATTTTCAGCGCTTGCATTAAGTCTTTGCCATTAACCAGTAATACAAGATGAGCAACTGGATCGTTGGGCGTAAGGTAACGATTAATTAGGGGGATTAAGGTATTTATTTGCGTCCCCCTTGCTACTGCAAGAACCGCTAAGACTGGGAAAACTACCCCCGCCTGACGAAACAATAAATATTGCTCTTTTAAGCTTAGATTGTCGGCTTTTGCTAGCAATTGCGGTAATAATTTAAGTGCCGTTGTGACTGCGCGAATTTCTGCACGGCTATAAGTCAATTGCTGTAGTTCAATTTCTGCTATTTCGGGATTATTACTAACCAAACAAGCTATTTTAGCAATTCCCAACCAATTCGTTTTAACTGTATCGCTTAAAGCTTGAAATAAAGGGAGTTGAGGGAAAGAAAGGGCGGCGGAATCTACCAGTGCTAGAGTTTCATAACTTCTCTGGGTAGTGTGAGACAACCAATTATTAATTAATCCATCTTCCCAAGCAGTTTTTAACCAAGGAGTACCAACCGGACTATTTAATAGATAGTTAAGCTCTACTCGTACTCTTTCAGGGGTAATGTTACTTAGTAGCGGTGATAAACTGCAAATAGTGGATTGAGTTTCTGGCGCGATCGCAAAACCCAGTTGAGCCGCTTGACGGTATGCTCGTAACAGGCGTAAAGGGTCATCTTGTAAATTTACTTTTGACACCATTCGCATGACGCGCTGTTGTAAGTCTTTACAGCCATTTACGGGATCGATGATTTCTTCGGTATAAGGATTGTAGGCGATCGCATTTACAGTAAAATCGCGCCTATACAAGTCTTCTTCTAAGGTTTTTCCTTGTTGCTGGGCAAAATCTACCGTAGCTTGCTTAAATACAACTCTAGCAATTTGGCGATCGCTATCTAGTAATACAAACCCAGCTTTGTAATGACTTGCCATTTTTCGCGCTATCTTTACCGCGTCTAGCAATACAAAGTCTAAATCTAGATACTCTGATTCTCTCTTTAGCAAAGCATCTCGTACCGCACCGCCCACTAAATAAGCATTTTGAGGTATCCACGCTAAGTCAAAACACCAAGATTGAGGAGACAATGCAGAAGACATTGGTGATGGGTAATTGATAATTGGTAATTCTATAAGATCCAACATTCTACAACTGAAATGTTAAGATCCAGATCGGACGGGGTTTTGGTTAAGTTAAAATCCCGATAAGGGCTTGAAACAGATTAACAGAAAAATCCTCTGGAGTTGGATTATGTGTATTTGTATAAATTGCCATTATGTAGATCGTTGCATTACCTATAATGCCGTAGAATATCAGCATCAACAGCCGCATTTGACTGAATCGCCCGATTTTGAACCCAATGAACCCTCCATTAATGTGAATATTCGCACTACTAATGAGGAAATTCAAATGGAGTGGGATGTTATCGGTTGCCTAAGTTTTAAACAAGAAACTGGCAAATGGGCGAAATTACGACCAGGCGAATTAGTACCAACGTGAAATACGGTTTAGCAATTCATACCACAAGTTCAGAACTTGGTTTAGCCGTAAGTAATTGTAAAGATGACTCGCGCTCTTATGTACGGGATCTAGGGCGGAGTATTTCTACTCATTTACACTACCATTTGGCTAAATACATCCAGCCGCAAACTTGGGCAGATTTAGGCTTTATCGCCGTAGCCAAGGGACCGGGGAGCTTTACTAGCACCAGAATTGGGGTAGTTACAGCCCGTACAATTGCCCAACAGTTAGACATACCTTTATTTGCTATATCTAGCTTACAAGCATTAGCGTGGTCAGCAAAAAGAGAAAATGCGATCGCTGTCCAAATCCCTGCGCAAACAAACCTTATGTATACAGCTATTTATAGTGGTGCAACAGCATTATTGCCAGATAGTTTAATGACGGTGGAAGCGTGGCAAAATACCTTAAAAAGGCATACACCTTATCAATTAATTAAAGCTGAAGACGGCTTAGGGGCAACAGTTACGAGTGTTTTAGAGATTGCTTATTTGGCGTGGCAAAAAGGCGATCATCCTAACTGGATAGATGCCTTGCCTTTTTATGGACAATCGCCAGTTTGACTTTGAAACCTTAACTCTATAAGACTTGTCAGCATTTCTACAAATATTACAATTAACTTGTATATAGAACGCTTGTACTACAATGGTAGATATGCAATAAAAAATCTTACAAGAAACAATAAGTCTAAAATGCTAATATAAAAGTTTACGAGGGTACAAGTTTAAGTTCTTATAGCAGTGGAGTGAAGTATTGACCATCCCCTACTTAATAGCATGGTAAAAACAATCATGAGACGTGCTTTTGAAATAGTACCCTATATATTAAAGTCGACTACAAAAAGTGCTGTAGGCTCAATTACTCCACTCAAATTACAAAAACTTCTTTACTATGCTCAAGCTTGGAGTTTGGTATTTAGAGGTGAAGCATTATTTTGTGAAGATATTGAAGCTTGGATTCATGGACCTGTAGTACCGTATATTTATCGGCATCACAAGCAGTACAGCTACAACATCCTGCCTGAAGAAGATTTGATTAATGAATTGAAGACAGAGGAAGTTGAAGTTTTAAATATAGTCTTAATGAATTATGGGAAAAAAAGTGCAAGGTTTTTAGAGGAATTAACTCACTCAGAATATCCTTGGCTTAAAGCCCGTGAGGGATTTCGGGCAAATCAATTATCAGATAGAAAGATATCAATTCGAGATATGACAACCTACTACACCCAGTTTATCGAAAGTGACAAACCACGCAAAATTAGTCATATAGCTTTAAAGAAAAAAGAGTTTCAAAGGAAGAGTTTTATGAGTAACCTATTAACTGGTATAGGTTCTTCCCTAGATATTATTCCAACATCTTCAAAACATTCATTTTATGCTCCTGATGATTTCTCAAATTCAGATTCGGACTTGGAAGCCATGTTTTCTGACTGGGAAAAAGTTGGTAGCGATCTTCACAGTGCGATCAATTTAGTAGAAAAACGCTCTCTAAGCGAACATGAATGACCCATATCCTGATGAAGAATCTCAAAAGGCTGATGCTGAGGTTGTGGGTAGTGAATATCCTCAGCGAGAAGATAGAGCAAGTTTTCGCGCCGGGCTAATTCCTGATCCAATAACTCTTGAACAGTACAATCGCGTCCTTCCAAATGCAGCTGATCGTATTGTCTCAATGGCTGAGAAAGAACAGGAGCATAGACATAGAATGCAGGAAAAGCTGATCAATGCTCAAGTCACTGATACGAAGCAAGAGAGAAATGAAAGAAAGCTAGGACAAATTTTTGGATGGTCTATTGGTGTTATTTCAATCATAGCTGGAACAATTACAGTTAACTTAGGATCTCCCATTGCTGGTGGTTTTATAGGTCAGCAGGGGTAGCTGGATTAGTATCTGTGTTTGTTCTAGGTCGTAGAGAACAAGAAAATACTAAGTATCTGCCGCAGTTAGAAAATAGCGATTCTGAAGAAGACGAAGAAGAGAGTAACTAATTAAACTTTTAGTCTGTCAAGACAGTATAAATTAAAAATCTTCTTGAGTTAATGCCACAGTTAGAGTTTATCAAATAGCTCAATATTTGACCTAAGCGATCGCATATATCAATAAAGTAAGATTATCTCCCACCTTGCATTTACTAAATTCATGCTTTGCGATTACCTGGTACAAATTCTCACCGCCCGTGTTTATGATGTTGCCCAAGAAACGCTCCTAGAATACGCCCCCAACCTATCAACGCGATTAAATAATAAACTTTTGCTTAAACGGGAAGATATGCAATCTGTCTTCTCTTTTAAACTGCGGGGTGCTTACAACAAAATGGTAGGGCTGTCGCCCGATAAACTAGCCCAGGGGGTAATTGCCGCCTCCGCCGGAAACCATGCCCAAGGAGTCGCTTTAGCTGCCCGTCACCTACAGACTAAGGCAATTATTGTGATGCCCGTAACTACTCCCCAAGTTAAAGTAAATGCAGTCAAAGCGCGCGGTGGTGAGGTGGTGTTGCATGGCGATACTTATGACGATGCTTATACTTATGCGCGTCAGCTAGAAACAGAAAAAGGCTTGACTTTTATTCATCCCTTTGACGATCCTGAAGTAATTGCTGGACAAGGAACAATTGGGATGGAAATTTTACGCCAGTATCAGCAACCTATTCATGCAATTTTTGTGGCAATTGGAGGCGGTGGGCTGATTTCTGGCATTGCGGCGTATGTAAAAAGGTTGCGTCCAGAAATTAAAATTATTGGGGTTGAACCTGTAGATTCTGATGCGATGAGCCAATCGCTAAAAGCTAGGAAACGAGTGAGATTGTCACAAGTTGGTTTATTCGCCGATGGGGTTGCAGTACGGGAAGTTGGGGAAGAAACTTTTAGATTGTGTCAGCAATATGTTGATGAGATTATTTTAGTTAATACTGACGCTACTTGTGCGGCAATTAAAGATGTATTTGAGGATACACGCTCGATTTTAGAACCTGCGGGGGCATTGGCGATCGCTGGGGCTAAACTTTATGTCGAACGAGAGCAAATTAAGAATCAAACCTTAGTTGCTGTTGCTTGCGGTGCAAACATGAATTTTGACCGTCTCCGTTTTGTAGCAGAAAGAGCAGAATTAGGCGAACGTCGGGAGGCTATTTTTGCGGTGGCAATTCCTGAAGCGCGGGGAAGTCTGCGTAAGTTTTGCGAAAATTTAGGTAAGCGCAACTTGACGGAATTTAGCTATCGGATTGCGGATGAAACAGAAGCACATATTTTTGTCGGCGTACAGATTCAAAACCGCGCCGATGCTGCTTTGATGGTAGAAAACTTTGAGGCGCACGGGTTCAAAACTATCGATCTTACCGATGACGAATTAACAAAGTTGCATTTGCGGCATATGGTAGGAGGGCGATCGCATTTAGCCGATAATGAGTTATTATACCGCTTTGAGTTCCCCGAACGTCCCGGCGCATTGATGAAATTTGTGGGTTCCATGAGTCCCGATTGGAATATTAGCTTATTTCACTACCGCAACAACGGCGCAGACTACGGGCGAATTGTGGTAGGCGTACAAGTTCCCCCCAATGAGATGCAACAGTGGCAAGCTTTTCTTGATAATCTGGGCTATCAGTATTGGGATGAGAATACAAACCTAGCATACAAGCTATTTTTAAGATAAGAATTGTTTACCATCCTTACATTTCTACTAATTCTATACAATTCCCAATTCCCAATTCCCAATTACCCCTATTGTTTACCATCCTTGCCTTTCTACTAATTCTATACATAGCTGACTAATTGTTTTTAAATCGGGGCTATGAGGTAGAGTTGATTGTTGCATGGCTTCATCCATTTGAGCAATTAAATCTTCTGCCATTTTCATTACTTGTTCGTAAGAATACGCGCCTTGCAAAATAGCTTTTAATTCGTTTACATCTCCGGCTACTTTGCGATTGACAATTACCTTACCTTCGCGCAATATTTCTAAGCCACAACGCAATAATCTAATACAGTGCATTCCATGTTTTAAATCAAAACCCGATTGTTTTTCCATTTCTGCTCTTGCCGGATTTCTATTTTGCTGCCATGACAAATAAGCTTTCCATTCTCGCATTGCTCCTTGATATTTCTGGCTTTTTTGCAACAGGCGAATAAAGTCTGAACGACTATTAGTTAATTGCTGCGTATATGCTAAAGTTTCCTCGGGTAAAGTATGCTGTTTTAACATTCCTTTAAAATCAATATCCGCAGTGAGTAATTGATATAATTCTTCCGCTTCTTCTAAAAACTCAATTTTTCCTCTAACTAAGTTATACAAATATTCCAAAAAAGCATTTAATTCATCTTTTGTCAAGGGCGCTTCATTTTCTATCCCATAATCTGCGGGTAAAGGCTTGCTTTGTGGAGGTTGTAGCAACCATTTTCGATGAGTTTCTATTTTTTTAACTTGAGCAAAAGCATAACCAGAGTAAGTATGTTTGACTTTTTTACTCAAAAACAATTGCCTATGCTCGATTAAATATTCACCTACTTCTGTGAGAAAAGGATAGTTTTCTAACCACAATAATTCCAATATATTAGGATTGGCGGCAGATAGTAATTGAACTACTTTTTTTAGTTCGTATATAACCGTATCTTCATTACCATCTATGAAAGGAAATATCCCTTCTTCATTCCAGCCGCTATCTTTTTGTTCTATAGAATTAAATCCTAAATAGTATTCTTTTGGCGCAATAAATATTCCGCGATAGTCATAATCTGACTTAGAATGATTCAATCCATAAGCATGACTACCTGCTAAACCTACAAAAATAGTTCTTTCCTCAACCTCTTTTCTTTTCATTTTCTGCACTGTGTTTAAAAACTAATACTAAGGTACAGAGAAGATAACCTCCTTTCCATCTGGAAAGATAATTTTGCCTCCTACGGCACAAGCGAGAAAGCCAGAATTAGTGAACAAATTAGAGTTGATGAAACTAGCTCCGGTCAAGTCAACATCAGACAATCCAGAATCACCTCCCCATTCAGAACCATCAAAGATAGCATTTTTAAAAGTGCTGTTTTCTATCATAATCATAACCATCACAGCGTTTCTGAAGGTAGCAGCATCGCAGTTACAACCTTTAATCCAACTTCTTTCCCCATACAACTCGGCTCCGTCGAGATTAGCGTTAGAGAGATCGCAGTTGGTGAAACCAGTGAAGCCAAGATTAACGTCACTCAAATTAGCTCCACTCAAGTTGACTCTTTCCAACCGATCGTGACCCAAGCTACCTTTGTTAAAGTTAGCCCCACTCAAGTTAACGTCTTCCAAGGTTCGGTCAGGAATGTAGCTCAATCTAATTTCACTGAAGTCTCTCTCTCCAGCAGCATAACGAGTCAACAACTCATCAACAGTCATGACCTTCTTCATTTTGAAAGCTCTCCATTAGTTAGATGCGTGATCGCACTACTCAATTTATCTTGGACAATAGGTGCTGGGTAGGTAGATTCGGCGATCGCATTACCCTAACCAAGATTCCAAATCTCCAAAACTTGTAAAATCTAACAAAGCTTCACCCAAAGCCTCTAATCTTTCCAGACTTAAAGCACTCACTTTTGCAGTCACTTCTAGTGATAACGTACCCAACTTTCGGGTAAGCTGCTTGAGAATCAATGCTTTTTCTCCGGCAGTGCGACCTTCGCGTAAAATAGATTGATATATGGTAGACTCGCGCATCACCGGACTCCTCATTAATCGTCGGATTGTTTGCTCCTCTAATTCTAACCCTGCTAAAATACTTGTCGCTGCTACTAAATTACTCTGTTCCCTGGAGTCAGCGATTTGCTCTAATTGATTCACTACCTGAGTTAGCACGTTTTCTTTATCTGATACGCGACTCAATACTGCATAAGGTAATAATCCTGGCGTACTCAAAAACACCTCTACTGGTTCTTCCCATAACCGAATTATCCGAAACTGGTGAGTCATTACGGGAGTTACATATCGTTCTTGTCTCACTAAATTTGAATTTGTCTTTTTCAATTAGATAACTACTTGTTGAATAGTCTGTTCGGGAAACTTGCGTTTTAAGCGCAGATAATAATCCGCCATCCGAAAGGGCATTGTTTCATCACTGGTGGTTTGAAATTCCGTGTGCAGGATAACGGTACTTGATTGCAGTAACATTACTGAATCTGCTCTGACTGGTTCTACATTCAGTTCGGTAGGATTGATAGTAGTTAAACTAATTGATTCACCCAATAACCAAGCCGCAAAATCTGTAGAATACTGTTCGATCAGAAACTTTGAAATGTTATCTATCACTGGTAGAGCATTGGAAAAACAAGCATTAACACTGTATTTTATTTATTAATGTGACTTAAAGCGATCGCGCTCTAAGACTGGTGCAAAATTAATCGATTACTATCAGGATCGTAGGCATAAATTTCTTTACCGTGAGAGGCTGTAACAATCTCTCCAGGCGGCGGATAGCCTATATTAGTTAGATGCGCGATCGCACTTTCTAAATTTTCCACTTCCAAACACAAGCTCATACTACTGTTGCAACTATTAGCAAACTCTGCATTATTGCTTTTATCTGGCTGAAAGATACCTAAGCGCAAGCCAGCAATTTGAAACTCCGCATACACATTTTGCCGATAAATCTGCGGTTTCTGTTGCCATAAATCTGTATAAAAACACACTAACTTATCTAAGTCGCTAGTTGCCAAGGTTACAAACGCAGCCGTGCAATTAGAAAGCATATAACACCTATATTTGTCCAACCTGCTAATGATAAAGCAATCGCATTTGTCCTTGTAAGCTCTGACACAGTGGCAAAACGCAAATATCGACGCGCTAATATTGAAGTATCTGCCCTAGCTTTAGGTAGCTATTATATTGGCAAGGTAAAAACCCAAGCTGAAGCAATAGACGCGGGAGCGAAAAGTTTTGGGGGCGGATGATCCGTGAATAAATGTTTCCAAGAGAGTGATGTTTATTGATAACGCCTGTGAATACAATGACGGCATAAATATTTGAGAAATAATTGCTATGACTGCAACTCTTACTGCACCTCAATCGATTGAATCCTTGCTAGGTAAGGAGGCTGAAGACTTACTTACCCACAAAGCTAAAGTATCTAAAGATTTATTGCATCTACCAGGAGCGGACTTTATTGATCGCATATTTACAATTAGCGATCGCTCTCCTCAAGTATTACGCAGCTTACAACAACTGTATTCCTTTGGTCGGTTGGAAAATACAGGTTACTTATCAATTTTGCCCGTAGATCAAGGCATTGAACACTCGGCGGGAGCTTCTTTTGCGCCCAATCCGATGTACTTTGATCCTGAGAATATAATAAAGTTGGCGATCGCATCTGGTTGTAATGCTGTAGCTACTACTTTAGGCGTTTTAGGTAGCGTTTCCCGCAAATATGCCTATAAAATCCCGTTTATTGCCAAAATTAATCACAACGAACTATTAACTTTCCCCAACCAAGCCGATCAAATAATGTTCGCCTCCGTAGAACAAGCTTGGAACTTAGGGGCGGTAGCTGTAGGCGCGACAATTTACTTTGGTTCAGATCAATCGACGCGGCAAATTCAGGAAGTAAGCAAAGCTTTCGCCCGCGCCCATGAACTCGGAATGGCAACAATTTTGTGGTGTTACCTCCGTAACAATGCCTTTAAGCAAGATAAAGACTATCACTTAGCTGGAGATCTCACGGGACAAGCAAATCATTTGGGCGTAACTATTGAAGCCGACATTATTAAGCAAAAGTTACCTGAATATAATCACGGTTACGCCGCCGTAGAGAAGGCGACAGGGAAAAGTTACGGCAAAACAAACGATCGCGTATATTCAGATTTGGTAACAGATCACCCCATTGATTTGACTCGCTATCAAGTTCTAAATTGCTACTCTGGACGCGCGGGATTAATCAATTCGGGTGGGGCTTCAGGCAAAAATGACACTGCGGAGGCAATTCGTACCGCCGTAATTAATAAACGTGCTGGCGGTTCTGGTTTAATTTCGGGGCGCAAGACTTTCCAGCGTCCTTTTGAAGATGGAGTAAAGCTGTTTAACGCTATTCAGGATGTTTATTTATCTCCAGATGTGACTATTGCCTAAAATGGAACAATTGCGCGACGTTGACACAATCAAGCCACTGAAGCAGGTATATCAATTTACTTGGTTCGATTGGTTTTGTCTTTGGTATCCTCCAGGGTGGCTAATTTTATTTAACCGTCATTGGCAACGCTACAATAGCGATCTTGATGGCTGGAATTGGCTGGAATATCTACTATTCCTCATCCCTGGGGGATTTTATGTAGCCTTACTAATTCGCTGGTTGCGTTTAGGTTGCCGTTTACCACGTCCTCAAAGTCAACAATTTGACTTGAGTTATCAGCAACATTTTAGTGAAGAAATTCTTGCCCCCATCATCAACCATTATTTTCGCGCCCAATTACACGAAACCGAGAACTTACCCACCACAGACTCTTTTATTGTGGCGATGAATCACGCCGGGATGTGTTTCCCGTGGGACTTTTTATGTTTGGGTTATCTATTGAGCAATAAACAACCAGGTTGGGTATTGCAACCTTTAGCAGATGTATCTTTATTTGAACATCCTTGGTTAATCTGGTGGCTACCGCCGGGTTGGGCAAAGGTAATGGGTGGAGTTCGCGCCCAGATGGATGATTTTGAGCAAGCAGTAGAACAAAAAACTATTTTACTTTACGCCCCAGAAGGTTTACGAGGGCCAAGTAAAGGTTGGCAAAAACGCCATCAGTTAGAAACCTTTGACCTTAGTTTTATGCGTTTAAGCGAAGTTTCATCTATCCCAATTTTGCCTGTAGTTTGCATGGGCAATGAATATTTGCATTTTTGGGCTTTTAATATCAAAAGGCTGGCTAAACGGTTACAATTACCTTTTCTACCGCTATCGCCGTTAATGTTTATTTTTCTGCTTTTTCCTTCAATGGGAGTCTGGGCAGCAAGAAGTAAGTTAGATTACTACATTCAACCACTGTATAAAACTGTACCTGCTACAGAAAGTTCGCCCGGAAAAGTGCGATCGCGTTTTTACAAGCAAGCTCAAGAATTGCGAGACAAAATGCAAAATATAATTAACCAAGTTAATTGACAGGTTAGGGCGATCGCTCCCCGATTGAGTCAGTTACAATTCGGGTATGGATTACGAATGGGACACCGCTAAAGCAGCTACCAATATCAAAAAGCATGGTGTGAGCTTTGAGGAGGCTCAAACCGTTTTCAACAATCCACTTGCACTAATTTTTGAAGATGACTTACATTCAGAACAAGAGCATCGGGAAATTATTATCGGTCATTCGCAACAAAATCGGCTACTGCTAGTTAGCTTTACTGAACGTCCCCAGGCAATCCGCATTATCAGCGCTCGTATCGTAACTCAAAGAGAACGGGAAGATTATGAAAACAACGCATTCTAATGAAACTCAGCCTAATGACGATGATTTAGCAATAGAGTATACCTTTGATTACAAGAAGGCAAAGCCTAACCGATTTGCTGCACAAGCTAAAGGACGAAAAATGACAGTAGTTGTTTTGGATGAAGATGTTGCTCAAGTTTTCTCTACCCCGGAAGCTGTCAACAAAGTTCTTAGAGCGTTGATTGAGACAATGCCCTAAGTTTTTTCAGCTATGTGGCAATCTCAATGTATCTGAACCCATTTTTACCCAACAAAGCGTGATCGCGCTTTCACAATTAATCCAGAGAGTTGATTAAGCAAGTGAGGTTAATGTGATTGCACTTTGTAGTCAATTGACAAAATATCATTTATTGACTTCTGCACCGCCAAGGTTTTGGGAACAGCATTCAAATTTTCTATTTTATGAATTTATTAAATACATCTATATTGACAAATCGGCTTCTATTGCAAGCAACGTCAATGAAGTATAAGGAGGAAATTTTTAAAGAATTTACGGAAGAAATCACTATCTATATGTACCCACGTTCTCCTAAAGAAGTATCAGAAACAGAAACTTTTATTAATGAAACAATTGCCAGAATCGAAAACAATCAAGACTTAGTAGTAACAATTATAAAGAAAGAGTCTCAAGAATTTTTAGGGTGTGCAGCTATTCATGAGATTGATAGAACAAATCCAGAATTAGGAATTTGGCTCAAGAAAACAGCACAGGGAAATAAGTATGGCTTAGAAGTGATCGCCGCTCTCAAACATTGGGCGGATACAAATCTAAATTATGAGTATTGCCGCTATCCTGTGGATCAAGCAAATATTGCTAGTAGAAAAATTCCTGAAGCATTGGGCGGAAAGGTTTTTAGAGAATTTGAAAAGATCAACATGAGCGGAAATATTTTACATATGCTTGAGTACAGAATTGATAAAATTTTCATTGAAAATTAATCTAACTATTCTCGCCAAAGCGATAGCCTCTACCATACACCGTATGAATTAATTGAGTTTCTCCCGGTGCTTCAATTTTGCGCCGCAGTAAACGAATTAAAGCGGCTAACACATTACTACTGGGTTGTTCGCCCTCCTCAGACCATAAATGTTGATAAATCTGAGCGTGAGTGAGCAATTGACCGCTATTTTCAATCAAATATGCCAACAATTGCGTTTCTTTTTCTGATAACTCAATACTGCGCCCTGGGCGATAGCCTAGCTGGTTTTCACAGTCTAACTCCAAATCTGCCACCTTTAGCCGTTGAGAATGAGCGATCGCGCTGTCAGATGCCGAACGACGCAATAATGCGCGGACTCTTGCTAATAATTCCCTTAGTTCAAAAGGCTTAACTAAATAATCGTCTGCGCCTGCGTCCAATCCTTGCACGCGATCGTCTACGGTATCTTTGGCTGTAAGAAACAATACTGGAGTAGCTTGTCCCGCCTGTCGTACTTGCTGGCAAATCTCTAATCCGGTTTTGTGAGGTAGCATCCAATCTAAAATCAGCAAATCGTACCTACTTTTAGCTACAAGGTCGCTTCCGGCGGCTCCATCATAGGCTACATCAACATTGTAACCTTCACGCTTTAGCACTCGACTAAGAGGATCTGTTAATTCAACTTCATCATCAACTAGCAGTATGTGCATTTCCTAGGCGATCGCATTTGGGCTATTATTATGCCCGAAGCTTCAATATATTAATTCTTAATTATGCTTACTGTCGCATTGCCCAAAGGCTCACTCTTAAAAGATAGCATCCGTTTATTACAATCAGTGGGACTAGATTTTAGTGCTTTTCTCGATTCAAATAATAGACAATTGCAAATTTGCGATCCCACTCTTAGCGCCAAAGCATTACTCGTCAGGGCGCAAGATGTTCCGGTATATGTAGAATACGGTCAAGCGCAACTAGGTATTGTTGGTTATGATGTATTGCAAGAAAAACAGCCACAAGTTGCTAATTTAATCGATTTACAGTTCGGGCTTTGTCGGTTGTCGGTGGCGGTGAAACAATCTAGCTTGTACCGATCGGCTCTAGAATTGCCTCCTCATGGTAGAGTTGCCTCTAAGTATATCCACTGCGCTAAAGACTACTTTGATAGCCTAGATTTGCCTATAGAGATTGTGATGCTTTATGGTTCTGTAGAGTTAGGGCCAATTACGGGAATGTCGGAAGCAATCGTTGACTTAGTCTCTACGGGGCGGACTTTACAAGAAAATGGCTTAATCGAAATTGAAACATTATTTATCAGTACCGCGCGGCTAATTGCTCATCCTTTAAGCTATCGACTCGATATAGGTAACTTGCATCAGTTAGTAAATCAAATCAGAGAACAGATACTTGCTAAAGTTTAACTATCAGATACAGAAGCCCCAGACTAGATTGCTATGGGGCTGTATAATGGGGTTTTTTGGTACGTTAATTCTAAAAATTGATTAAATAATTAGCTATTAGTAGGTGAAGTAGAGGTGGCGCTAATCAGATTTAGTTGACGCAGCAGCGCTAGGTCTTCAGGAGGTAGGAACTTCTGCAAGTAAGGTTGATTGAGTAGAGCAATTTCCCCTTGGCAAGATTGTTGCAAAATTTTTACACAGCGATCGCGCCTAGCTCCTGGTTGTATACTCTTGAGGAACCCAATTGCCATTGTAATTTTTGGGACACTATTACGTAGTTCTTGTTGTAGTTGCTGAAGCACCTCATCTTGATTTTCAACGTGTTGCTGAAGTTCAATTACTTTTTCTTGCAAACTTTCTGCGCGATCGCGTTCGGTTTGATAATGCTTCATCACAACTTCTTGTTTGTTAAACCTCGAAGCCATAGCGCCTAACAATTCTGCTCTTGTAAAAGGCTTAGTTAAATAATCATCCGCTCCCAAATCCATCCCTTGACGGATATCGGCTTTATCTACCATAGCTGTTAGAAAAATAAACGGAATTGCGGCGGTTTCTGGTACTTGACGTAAAGCGTTCAAAACTTCATAACCATCAACTTCTGGCATCATTACATCGCAGATAATTAAGTCTGGCAAATTTTCTTGCGCCCACATTGCACCGATAAAGCCGTTTTCAGCGCCCACTGCTTCAAAATCTTCCGCTTCAAGCAAGTCTAAAATATTTGCTCTTACGGCTGATTCATCTTCTATTACTAAAACTTTTTTCATTTTTTTATATTTATTGGTTCAATGGTAGTGTAACGATAAATGTTGTGCCAACTTCTAATTGGCTCTCTACACTAATTGTGCCTTGGTGTAAATCCACAGACTTTTTAACGATCGCAAGCCCCAATCCGGTACCAGGAATATTACTTACATTTTTACCGCGATGAAAAGACTCAAATAATTGTTGTTGGTCTTCTATAGAAATACCAATCCCCCCGTCTTGAATCGAAAAAGTTGCCTGATGGAGATCGCCTTTTAAATTAAAATTTACCTCTTTGGCTTGGGGCGAATACTTCACCGCATTTGTCAGCAAATTAGTTATGATGTGCCGGAGTAATTTTTCATCTATAAGCCCATTAAAATTGTCTACCTGGTGTTGAGTGCGAAAGTTAATAGTATGAGATTGGGTTGTAACTTGCACTTCTTCTACTAAGTCGCGACAAAATTGGTTAATATCTAGTAGTTTTGGTTGAAATTCTAATTTTCCAGCTTCAGCTTTACCAATTATTAGCACGTCATCCAGCAAATTAGTCATATGTTTTACGCTAGATTGAATCCGTTGCTGGTGCTTAAGTTTCTTCTCCTCAGTCCATTTATGACTGTAATATTCCAGCAACTCACTAGAAGATAAAATTGTTGCCAAAGGAGTACGAAACTCATGAGATGCCATAGTTACAAACCGAGATTTAAGTTCGCCCAGTTCTCTTTCCTTTTCTAAAGCGTTACGAATTTCTGTTTCTACTTGCTTGCGCTCGGTAATGTCACGAATAATTGCCATGACTTCATTTTCTGCACTAACAGCAATTCGCGCTTCGTAGTCTAAGGAGTTGTTATCTAATCGCAATTGGTATTCAAAAATTTGCATATTTTTGGTAATTAAAGCTAACTGGATGCCATCCATCATGGGATTAGCTACTTCTTCAGGAAATACCTCGTACAAACTTTTGCCCAAAAAGTCTTGAGTAGGTAGAGGTAAAGGATTATTTTTTACCGCGTTGAAATTGACAAAAATTCCTTCAAAACTAATCCGAAACATTGCATCAGGAATAGCGTCAATCAAAGCTCTATTTGTAGATAGACTTGAATTTAGAGCGTTTTCTGCCCGTTTGCGATCGCTAATGTCGGTAGAAATGCCACAGACTGCATAGACATTTCCTTCCGCGTTAAATAAGGGAAACTTGATCGAAATATAAGTATGCAATCCGTCATGATGAGGAGCCACTTCTTCCCAGTCCATAGGGCTTCTAGTTTCTATAACTTTTAAATCGTTGACCCGTAGACTATCAGCTATTTCTTTAGGAAAGAGATCGTAGTCAGTTTTACCTTTAATAACTTCTCTATCAACATTAAAAAGAATGCCAAACCAAGCATTGATTGTCAAATATCTACCCTGGAGGTCTTTAACATAAATCAAAGCTGTAGAGTTGTCTAATATTGCTTGCAAACGCTGTTCGCTTTCTTGCAAAGCTTGTTGACTTTGCCTAGCTTCTGTAATATTGCGTACCACTTTAGAAAAACCCCGCAGTTGCCCGTTTTGGTCTTTTAGGGACGTAATTAGGGCATCCACCCAAATACGCGAACCATCTTTACACACCCGCCAGCCTTGATCTTCGATTTGACCGTTTACTTGAGCTAGGTGCAAAAAGTATTCTGGCTTGCCGATCACTCTATCTTCTGCTGGATAAAAACAAGAGTAAGATTTTCCTAAAATTTCTGCCGATTTGTAGCCCTTGATTCGTTCGGCTCCTGTGTTCCAACTAATAACATTTCCTTGTTGATCGAGCATGAAAATAGCGTAATCTTTCCCCCCCTCCACTAATAACCGAAAACGCTCCTCACTCTCAAATAAGGCAGCTTCTACTTGCTTGCGTTGAATTAACGCACCTAATTGAGTTGCTACTGTAGAAACCAGCTTAACTAAGTGCTTGTTCTCGTCATTGGCGGTAAACATAAAAAAGACTAAAACTACTAAAACGCGATCGCTGGCGATAATGGGAATACCTACCCCAGACTTGAAACCAGATTCTAAAGCGCCAGATTTGCGTAAAAAAACTGTGTCTTCTGCCGTGGAAACGTTTTGCATCCACTCCGGTTGCTTAGATGACCAAACTCGCCCCGGTAATCCTACTCCCGGCAAAAAATTTAGTTTTTTACTTTCCAATCTAAATTCATCGAGATTTTGAGTATTTCTGTACCAAGCCGGACTGCATTCAAGAGCGCCGCCAGTAGGTATCCATGCTTCCCCAAAAGCCCACCCTGTAAAGTCGCACACTAAGCGCAGTGCTACTCCCAATGCCGAGTGAAAGTTTGCTGATTCCCCGATCGATTGGGTCATGGTTTGGAGAAAACGTACTTCTTCTTCGGCTTTTTCGCGAGTACCCATCTCTCTACGCAATAGTTCGTTAGCGTTTCGCAGTGATTTGGTACGTTCTTCGACGCGAAGCTCTAGATCGTTTCTAGCCTGTTCTAGTTCGGCTTCAGCAATGATGCGATCGCTAATATCTCGTACTATTGCTAAAACTTCATTTTCGCCATTAACTACGATTCTTGTTTCATAATGGCGCACAACATCCTCAACTAAAAGTTGATACTCAAAAACTTGAGTTTCGCTTGTTTGTAAGGCTTTGCTGACGTACTGCATCCTCTGAATTATTACTTCTGGAGGCAAAATTACGCACTCATTGTGGCGAGCATTTACGGAGTTATAAATAGTTTTTGCAGGTAGATAATCTAAACAATTGCCATTTTTATCGAGCCGCAGCATCACATCGGGGATGGCGGTCAATAAAGCTTGATTTTTAGCTTCACTTTCACGCAGGGCAAGTTGAGTATGCTTACCTTCAGTAATATCAACAATGTAGCTTTTAATTAGACCGCTAGTGGCAATATAATGTACTGATTGGGAAAATATCTTGGTGCCAATTTCTACTTCCCGGACAAAAAATGTTTCTTGACCACTTTTGACAATTGGCACTATTTCTTTTAACAGTGGGTGTTGCAGCTTAGTTTCTTTTAGGTCTGGAAACTGTGCGATCGCCGAGAGATTAATATAAGTAATATTGCCTGCGAGATCGATTTCAATAATTGGACTAGCTATTGGCTCACGAAAAGATGCTAATTTAAGCAGTGCAGCATCATTATAATTTGCTATTTGCCTTTCTACACCAATCAGTGTACTTGCGCTTACTACTTTTGCAACTTTTTTTTCTGTATCCCCTAAAATTATTTTTAAGTCATCTGCCGTTGCGTAGTACCACGCTTTAACATTATCTGCGAAGATAATTTCATCTTGATGGCTAAGTTCGCGCTCGAAGCAACGTTGACCGTTAACTATTAAACCGTTTGTACTGCGTACACCTTGTAAATTGCCATCAACGAGCCGAAACAAGGGCGGGTTCTCTGTTACTCTCACCAAACTAGCGTGCTGTCGTGACACCAAGTGGGAGTGCAGCACTATGGAATTAGTCGCACTACGACCAATTGAATAGATAGCAGCTTCTAAGCTAACTGCTCGTTTACCTTTGTTGTCTTCAATTACAAATAAATGTTTGACTTGCTCTATTTCAGTTTTTAACACTATTTTTTAAAAATTTATGATAGGTAACTTTAGTTTGCCCAATTTTAAATAAAAATTCATAGTTTAAGCGAATAATAAAAATATTTTTAAGAAGCTTATTTTGTACATATTAATATGCCTCTCGTAAGGGGAGAGGCTTAAACTTTTATACTTAAAAATTCTTTTTAAAATTATACTTGAGGAGAGATATTACCAATTTGAGGAGTTTTTACCTCTGAAGAATTATGCCATAGTCCCTTGAGTTTGAGGCTAAGTTTCTGGCGTAGGGTTTGGCGCTTAACTCCCAAAGATTTATCGTAACTGGCATAACATTCGTTGTAACGACCCAAATGATTTAATGCTGCACCGCGAAATAACCAAGCTTGTTTGTCGCTGTTATCAATTTCCAAAGCGCGATCACAGCTATTGAGTGCGTCCAGGTAACGGTCAAGATGAATTAAAACCACGCTTCGCAGTACCCAAGCCGCATTATTTTGGGGTTGAACTGCCACGGCTTTATCAAGGTTGGTAAGAGCTTCTGCGTAATTACCCAAATTCGCCAGGTCGTTACCCCTATCTAACCAAATATTAGTATCGGTATCACTGTTAGAGATTTCATCAAAGTTAGCAACTGAAATGTTCATAATAGTTAGTTAGGTTTAAATGAAGCGGGTAAACAATAAAATTATTCTAATTGTCAAGCTACAGCTTAGAGCTTTTGATTAGAACCAGCCCGTCTTTGAAACAATCTTTTATTTGGTAGCCTTATCTAATTAATAACAGTAGGAATAGGTGAATGAATACAGTATCTTCACTGAGAAAAATATAAAGTTATCTTACGAACATCAATTTAATCAGATAAGTGCAAATCTGAGGCTGTTTGCGTTGGGACTACCAAAACTTTATCAACGCGATTCCCATCCATATCCATTACTTCAAATCGCATCCCATCCCATTCAAAATGATCGGCGGCGTTGGGAATACGCCCCAAATGGGTAATTACAAAGCCACCCAAGGTTTGATAGCTACCGCGATGTTCGCCTTGAAAGTCATTAACTGCAAAAATTTTAAAAAATTCATCTACACTTAGCATTCCGTCTAGCAGCCAAGAACCATCTTCGCGTTGTACTGCTTGGGGATCGTCTAGTTCGTCGGCGGAAGGAACATCACCAACAATTTCTACTAAAATGTCATTTAAAGTTACTAATCCCTGAATTACGCCGTATTCATCGACTACCAGTGCCATATGAATCCCAGTTTGTTTAAATAATTCCAGCACTTTTAAGCCGCGAGTGCTTTCGGGGACAAATACAGGCTGGCGTAAAGAAACTGTTAAGTCTAGAGCCTCCCCTGATAAACTACGGGCTAATAAGTCTGTAACAGGCATGATACCTAAAACATTATCTAAACCACCTTGACAGACGGGAAAGCGAGAATTGGCACTATCCATCATCTTTTTGCGGTTTTCTTCGGGGGAGTCTTCCAAGTCTAGCCAAACAATATCGGGACGGGGTGTCATTAAAGCACTAACGGGGCGATCGCCTAATCTAAAAACCCGCTCTACCATATCTTGCTCGGCTTCTTCAAACATTCCGGCTTCTGTACCTTGCTCGATTAATACTTTAATTTCTTCCTCAGTTACTTGGGGTTCGGTAGATGGGCCAATACCCAGTATTCGCAGTACCAAATCGGTAGAGGCACTGAGTAAATGTACCACCGGGGAAGCAAAAGCAGCGATCGCGCGCATGGGCATTGCTACACTAGCGGCAATTACTTCGGGATTGTTCAGGGCTAGACGTTTCGGCACAAGTTCGCCCACAATCAACGATAGGTAAGTGATAGCCATAACCACTATGCCAAAAGATAACCCTTGACTATAGGGAGCTAACAAAGGAACTTGATTTAGATTTTCTGCTAGGTTTTCAGAAATGGTAGCACCCCCAAAAGCACCCGCTAAAATTCCAATTAGGGTAATACCGACTTGGACTGTAGACAAAAATCTATTTGGAGACTCAGCTAAGTCTAGGGCAACTCGTGCTTTTTTATTGCCTTGGTTTGCCATATTTTGCAGCCTTGCCTTTCGCGAGGAAATAATCGCCATTTCCGACATGGAAAATATGCCATTTGCGACGATCAATAGGATAAGGAGCAGAATTTCTAGAGTAATGGAAGACATTTTTTAAATTGCCGCTATTTTTGGCAAAGGGGGGCTTAATATTTAGTATCTAAGATTGAAATCAGGGAAAGTACAATAGAAAGTTAATTTTTTACATTACCGATAGGCAATTTAAAGGTGAAATGGTGGGGTTAAAACTAGCTAAATCTACCCCGGCTTTATGGGCTACCAGAACACCAATTGCTTCTAAATACGAGTTTACTCCAATTGCTTTAATGCCTAGCGGTGCTGGAGGAACGAGCATTTGCGTAGAATTGCTCACGGTAATTATTTGGGCTTGGCTATTACTCAAACTTAAAATGGCGCTACCACCACAAGCCGTTGTTGGTACTACCACAGCACTAACTTCTTTTGCCCAAATATCGCGCTGATCGTCTGTAAACCTAGGAGCGCGACTTAAGCCGACAAGGACGCTGGGTAGAAAGGTATAGCCTAGTTCTTCTGCCGCCGATCGCGGTGATATATTCGGGTCTATAGGCAATGGTAGTAAGGCTGGAGCGTGGGCGCAAGGGATTTTAAAGGTTCTAACTATTAAGTGACTAATGACCGCTTCCGCCCCTGCTAAAGGGTCTACGCCTTGTCCGTGACGGTATTGTTCTAGAACTAAGCTATCGATATCATCGGGGAAACGGGCAACAACGGCGATCGCTTCTGCCCCTGTATCAATTAATTTTTTGGCGGCGCGTAACAAACTGTCGGGATTTTCAACTGTTCCCCAACTTGCTCCTGATTTTGAAGTGCGTAATTGAACGTTTAATGGTGTATCGGTAATTACGTAATCCGTTAGAGATAGTCCTAAAGTTGCTCTAGCAGCTTCAGCAGCTTGGAGTTGCCGAACTTGTAATTCGGGTTCAATTCCCCGGTCGAGAACTAACCCGATCCGATTTTGCCGCACTGGATGCAAGCCCCAGCACGAAGAAGCAAATTTGTCAAGCCCATAACCTTCTACATAAAGAGTGTTAGGCATAGACCAGTATAATTGAGCGCCATTGAGGACATTAGGATGGGTGATCAGGCGATCGCATACTGACGCAATGGCACGAGCAACAGGCAAAGCATCCCCAGCATAGCCGCCAATCGCTGCCCCAATTCCGGTTGGTATAATTAAAGCAACGGTGTAAGGATGATTCACGCGCGAGGTGATTCTAAAGTAACAACGGCTTCAATCGTAGCGGTTTGTCTTTGGACATTTACCGATGTAATCGCCCAGCGCAAGGGTTCTCCTTGTTTTGCCAATTCTGACTCAATGGCTTTATGGAGTTGGGCGGGGGTTTCTTCTAAATTAATTTCGGCGGTGATGAAGTGAGTAGTCATAAATTAAGAGCTATTGTTGGAACTGACCAAATTGTAAATGATAAACTTGGTCTTCTTTTTCTGTCTCAATTTTTAAGTCAGACCGAGGATAGGAAACGCATAGTAGAGCATAGCCTTGTTGTTGAAGTTCTAGGCTAATACCCATACCTTCACTTTGTTCTACACTTCCCTCTAAAATTTGAGCGGCGCAAGTAGTACAAACGCCAGCATTGCAAGAATTTGGAAACTCTAAACCAGCAGCAGCAGCAGCTTTGAGAATAATTTGGTCTTCGGGAACTTGGATTGTATGAGTTGTCCCGGCGTGGAGAATTTGAACAGTGTAAGTTTGAGGCATATAGAAATAAGTAGGAGTAGCGCCCTTACAGCTTTAAAAAATAATTGTACCGCGACTTCCTAGAGATTTAGCTTGAGAAGTATCATGACAAACCGTAATCATGTCAGCAGCAGCGCTAATCTGGCAGTAGATATAAAAAGAGAGGAGTTACAAGAATGCTTGAAGAATATCGTCAGCATACCGCCGAGAGAGCAGAATTAAATATTCCCCCATTACCTTTAGATGCGCCGCAAACTTCCCAGTTGTGCGAACTACTGAAAGCGCCACCAATAGGGGAAGAAGAAACATTATTGCATTTATTGCGCGATCGCATTTCCCCAGGAGTAGATCCAGCAGCCTATGTAAAAGCTGGGTTTTTGACAGGAATTGCCAAGGGTATAATTAGCAGCCCTTTAGTTTCGCCTATCTATGCCATAGAATTATTGGGAACTATGCTCGGCGGCTATAATGTGCGGAGTTTGGTAGATTTGCTGTCATCGAAGGATGAACAAATCGCTAAAGCGGCGGTAAAAGCTCTTAGTCATACAGTCTTGGTGTACGACGCTTTCCACGATGTTTTTGATTTAGCAGAAACGAATATTTATGCCAAACAAGTAATTGATGCTTGGGCGGAGGCTGAATGGTTTACAAATCGTCCCCCTTTAGCTGAAAAGATTACAGTAACAGTGTTTAAAGTACCGGGAGAGACGAATACAGACGATCTTTCTCCCGCGCCTCACGCCACAAGCCGCCCCGATATTCCGATGCACGCTTTGGTAATGCTGGAATCAAAAATGCCAGGGGCGTTAGCAACTATTGAGCAATTGAAGCAAAAAGGACATCCTGTAGCCTACGTAGGCGATGTAGTTGGTACGGGTTCGTCGCGTAAATCGGCGATAAATTCTGTATTGTGGCATATTGGGCAAGATATTCCTTACGTGCCAAATAAGCGTTCTGGTGGGTATATATTAGGAAGTGCGATCGCGCCTATCTTTTTTAATACTGCTGAAGACTCTGGTGCTTTACCGATTCAATGCGATGTTTCTAACCTAGAAACCGGGATGATTATTACTATTTATCCCTATAAAGGCGAAATTACGAGCGAATCAGGGGAAGTAATTTCTACTTTTAACCTCCAACCCGATACAATCGCTGATGAAGTCAGGGCTGGGGGGCGTATCCCGCTATTAATTGGGCGCAGCTTGACAGACAAAATTAGAGCAGCGTTAGGAATTGAACCTAGTTCTATATTTATCCGTCCTCGTTCTCCCGTAGACACAGGTAAAGGCTATACCCTAGCGCAAAAAATGGTTGGTAAAGCTTGTGGACTTGTAGGAGTACGCCCTGGTACATCCTGCGAACCAATTATGACTACGGTAGGTTCTCAAGATACCACAGGCCCAATGACCCGTGACGAACTCAAAGAGCTTGCTTGTCTTGGTTTTAGCGCTGATTTAGTTATGCAAAGTTTCTGTCACACCGCCGCTTATCCTAAGCCTGTAGACATTAAAACCCATCACGAATTACCCGATTTTATGGCAGAAAGGGGCGGCGTTGCGTTGCGCCCTGGAGATGGAATTATTCACTCGTGGCTCAATCGGATGTTGTTACCCGATACTGTAGGTACTGGTGGCGACTCTCATACCCGTTTCCCCTTGGGGATTTCCTTTCCCGCAGGTTCGGGTTTAGTCGCCTTTGCTGGGGCGTTGGGATTAATGCCTTTAGATATGCCGGAGTCGGTTTTAGTAAGATTTAAGGGACAATTGCAATCAGGAGTGACGCTGCGAGATGTTGTGAATGCAATTCCTTATATAGCCATCCAAAAAGGTTTGTTGACGGTATCTAAGGAGAACAAAAAAAATATCTTCTCTGGGCGAATTATGGAGATTGAAGGATTGCCTGATTTGAAGGTAGAGCAAGCTTTTGAACTTACTGATGCCACTGCCGAGCGATCGTGTTCGGGATGTACGATTAAGCTAAGTATAGAAACAGTTTCCGAATATCTGCGTTCTAATATTGCGCTAATGACAAATATGGTAGCACGGGGTTATGAAGATGCTCGTACCATTATGCGTCGCGTCGCCAAAATGGAGCAATGGTTAGCAAATCCGGTACTCATGGAAGCTGATAGCGATGCGGAGTATGCAGAGATTATTGAGATTGACTTGAACCAAATTACTGAACCCATTGTTGCCGCACCCAATGACCCGGATAATGTCAAACTACTATCAGAAGTAGCAGGCGATGCGGTGCAGGAAGTATTTATTGGTTCTTGCATGACGAATATCGGTCATTACCGCGCTACAGCGAAAGTATTAGAAGGCGAACCACCCGTCAAAACTCGGCTGTGGATTTGTCCCCCCACGCGGATGGACGAACATCAGTTAAAAGAAGAAGGCGTTTACAGCACCTTTGGCGCGGCGGGTGCAAGAACCGAAATGCCTGGATGCAGCTTGTGTATGGGCAATCAGGCGCGGGTAGGAGATGGAACAACAGTATTTTCCACTTCAACGCGCAACTTCAATAATCGCATGGGTAAAGGAGCGCAAGTTTATCTTGGTTCGGCGGAACTCGCAGCCGTTTGTGCAATGTTGGGGCGGATTCCTACAGTACAGGAATATATGGAGATTGTCGCAATTAAGATTAATCCTTTTGCTGACAATTTGTACCGCTATCTCAACTTTGACCAAATCGCTAATTTTGAAGACGAAGGGCGAGTAATTCCAATAGAAGAAATGCCTCGCATTGAGGACATTTTGGGCATTCCCGCAGGTACGCTGCGCTAGTGCTGAACTGTATATCAAGCTTTTCTTTTCACAAAACAAACGTTGTGTGGATATACCGCTTGCTTAGTCTGTAAGTAAATCTCTTGTTCTTTAGTAGTCCTTTCTCTGTGAGCAGAAGGGGCTACTTATTTTTGTAAGTCACACATCAAAACATTTTGTCAAATCATCCCTCTAGCTAAATTTTATTTCTCAGTCATTAAATATAAGTCTGTTATGGTAATTTTCATGCTGAAATTGGGAAACCTTTATATAGGCAAGAACATATGGAGTAAACATGAAAGCATCAGAAACCAGTCTGCGAAATTTACTAGAAGGTGGTAAGCAGTTTCAAATACCCCTTTTTCAAAGACCATACTCTTGGAAAAAAGATAACTGGGAGACTTTGTGGGAAGACTTAATGAGTCTCTACACGGGTGCAGTCCAAGGCTCGTATTTTCTAGGTCCAATTGTAACTCAGTCAGTATTCGGCACGGCCGATGGAATATCACCCTTTGTTGTTATCGATGGACAACAACGTTTGACAACACTTACCATTGTTCTAGCTGTGTTACGAAACTATCTTAAAAAACTTGATTCTAATATGGCAAAGGAAGTTGAGGAATTATATCTACTGAATAAGTTTAAGAAAAATGATGATTGTTATAAATTACTACCTACTCAGGACGACCGTGATGTGTATAAGAACATTATTCAAAGTAAGAAACCCAAGGATCTAAAAAAAGAAGGTCAGATATATGAAGCTTACAAGTTCTTTGATGCGAAATTTAAAAAACCAGTTCTTGAAGAAGAGTTTGAACTAGATTATATAAAGTTTAAAACTATATTATTGGAAAATTTGTTATTAGTAAATATTACTACTGACGCTAATGATAATCCATATCTTATTTTTGAAAGCTTAAATAATAAAGGAGAAGATTTAACACAGGCAGATTTAGTTCGTAATTATATATTTATGAAATTGCCTCTTGAAGAGAGGGATGAAATATATAACAATCAATGGTTACCTCTTCAAGAGAGCTTTAAAAAGAACGTTAGCCATAAGGAGTATTCGGGAGAACTAACTAAATCGTTTTGGTTTTATCTGCGTAAAGATGGCAAAGATATCAATGAGAAAGAAGTCTATAAAACTATAAAAAAACGTTTTGATGATTTAAGCGGTACAAATGAATTCAAAGCTGAGTTAAACAACCTTATAACATTCTCAAACTACTATCTACGCTTGAATTTTAACAATGAAGAACCAGAGCTAAGACTAAAAAAACGGTTTGGAAGATTAAAAAGGTTAGATTTTACAACTTGCCACATATTTCTTCTAAATATTTATCAGCAATACGAAGAGGGCAAATTATCACTTGAAGCTTTTGAAAAAGTTTTATGCTACCTAGAATCTTATTTCGTTCGTCGCTTGTTTGCAGACGTACCAACTAGATCGTTAGGCATTGTTTTTAATAATTTATATAATCAAGTAGAGAAAAATAATCCTAACGACTTAGTTAATGGATTGCACTCTGTACTCGTGAACTTTGATAAGAATCAGCGATTTCCAGATGATAAGGAGTTTTCTCAAGCTATTATTAACAAATCTTTATACAGTAGTAAAGGCTCTAATGATAGGGTCAAACTAATGCTAGAAAGTTTAGAAGCCTCTCTAAGTAAAGAGCAAGTTGACCCCACAAACTTAAATATTGAGCATATTATGCCTCAATGTTTAACTAAAGAATGGAAAGCAATATTAGGAGAAAATTATGCGAATCTCCATAAAAAATGGTTGCATACTTTAGGCAATCTCACGTTAACGGGATATAACTCTGAATTATCTAACAAACCATTTAAAGAGAAATCGACTCATTTACAAAAAAATAGCACTTTAGCTCTGAACAAATATTATCAACAGGAAAAAGTAGATATTTGGAATGAGGAGGCAATTAAAACCCGTGCTGAACACTTGGCTAACATAGCTATCAAAATATGGCTACGCTAAAATTAGCAAGCGATCCATATTCAATAAAAGTCCATATTCTCAAACATACAGAGTAGTTATCTAGCGATCGCATCCCAACTCCTAGATATGCGATCGCACATTCCCCAACTCACACAACCGCCGCCTCTAGCATTTTAATACTTCCTGCATTAGCATCAATTTCAACATCTAAGCCAATAGGCAATGTTACTATATTCTCAACGTGACCGATCGCCGCGCCGTAATAAGCAGGAATTTTTAAGGGTTGAATATGTCCCCATACTACTTCTTCTAAAGTCAGTGAACCATAATCAGCATCAGGTATACAGCCTGGACATTGCCCAAAAATAAAACCTGCTAATTTGTCAAATACTCCAGCAATTTTGAGGTGAGTCATCAAGCGATCTAAACGATAAATATTTTCGCCTGTATCTTCTAAAAATAAAATTGCGCCAGCCATATTAGGTAAGTATAGAGAACCAATAATTCCCGACAATACCGACAAGTTACCGCCTATAAGTTTGCCTCTAGCAATGCCTGGGGTGATAGTTTGAATGCGATTTTTTACCTGCATCAAGCGATCGCTATCATCGCCATCTTTGGGGTTAGCTATAGTTACAGTTTCTCCAGCAAACAACACGCGACGGAAATAGTCAGTTTGACTCTTTCGCCACGAAGTTAAACCATGCGGCCCATGAAAAGTTACTAATTGAGTACGGGCATTGATTCCTAAAATTAGGGCGGTAATATCACTAAAACCGATAATAATTTTGGGGTTTTGACGGATAATTTCATAATCTAAATAAGGCAGAATCCGGCTGCATCCCCAACCACCACGAATAGGTAACAAAGCCGCTACTTGCGGATCGCTAAAAAATTGATTGATGTCGGAAGCGCGATCGCCGTCTGTTCCTGCTAAATAACCATAGCGATCGCGTACATGAAGCGCAAGCTTAGGCACAAGTCCCAGACCCCGCACGGCATCTAGAACTATGTTTAGTTCTTCTTTGACAAAAGTGGCGCTTGCAGGACTAATAATGCCTACTATTGCGCCAGGTTTTAAACGAGCAGGTTTTAATAAGGGGCGACTTTTTGCTTTTGCTGTTTCTAATGGCATTGCCAAGACAAAAGTTGTAGCAGCAAGCTGGAGAAATTGACGGCGATTTGGCATTTAGTTTGTTAAAGCTTTCATCTTTGTACACTAAAAATTATCACCTTCCCATAAGGGCGATCGCCAACTACTTGCTTTCAAATAATGCAATCCCCTGTTGATGAGATTCCATCAGTTGATTTAGGTTTGCTAGGGCTGTGGGTTGAAAACGAACATGAGCATCTATAAATAAACCAATTGCTTCTACTATCAAATTTCGCAGTAATTCCTCTGGTTGGGTAACTGGAAAATCTAGCCAGGTTGTACCTGTAGTAGGATCGCTAGGATGGGTAATAGAGAAATGGTTGGCTCCTTCTAGTAAAAGCAAATAACTATCATCTCTACCACCAGAAATCGCTTCTTGAAAGGTACGTCTAATTGGAGTTGTAGCTTGCTTCCAAGTTACTCCATAAAGAGCGCCATTATTAGCAATAACTCCATCGCAAGTTCCGCCAATCAACATCAGTGGTAGAGCGTCGGGTAACGGTAAGATTGTGTCTGCTGCATAACCTAACTGCATAATGGCGGCGGAATGCGCGCCATAGGAGAAAGCAGCTACAACTTGGGGAAAAAAACGTGGACTAGCACTTTCAATCGCAACTCTACCTCCAGCAGAATGCCCTCCTAAAATAATATGCTGTAAGTCAAGCAATCCTGCTAACACGCCCTCAGATTGTAATCTTTCTAGCGCTGCTAGTAGCGTTGGTAGTGCCGAGGCTGTCGGCTGCGTACCATAGACTTTTGGATTCAAGTTTTTCATTTCCACACCCGGAGTAATAGCTACTATTCCAGGTAGGTTTTGGGCAATCCAGGTAAAGGTCACTACTACAAGCCCGCGTTCTGCTAATTTAATAGCAAGCCATTGATATAATTCAATCCCACAGTTGATGCCGTTGAAGAAAATAACAACTTTAAACGGAGATTGTTGAGTATCGGCAGGAAAAACACCCCTATTCTGTTCTGGGCTGCTCCCCAGCATCTGGGCTGGATAAAAAACTTTAAGATGAATGGTGTCGTAAGGGGAGCAGGCATCTTCGACTTTAGCCGCTTGAAAAATTGCTTTAACGCTCATATCGTTATTATCTAGATTTATTTTGTCACCTTAACAAAATCAGGATTTTTAATTTAAAGACTTATCCGTTCAGATACTGCATCTAAGGGTTCGCAAAAACTATTAATTCCTTGTTGTGCTGCATACATCAGTACAGGAGTTACAAGCAACGCTGGACAAAGTTTTGTTGCTGCCAAATGTCCCGCGATTGGTGCAAAATTTTCGGCGATTAAACTGCTTCTAAATTTTTCCTTGCAAATAACAGCGCGACACTTTTTGGCTAAACTGTCTAGCCAATCAGAGTTAGCTATCTCTGGTTGCTGTCCGGCGCGAATAGCTAGTACCATTGCCGCATCTTCCAAATTGCCTTCGCAGTCTTCTATTACTTGCAGTGCATTTATAGCGTCAGGATAATCTACTAACTGAGTGCGAAATTTAGCAATTTCTTCAGGTGTAACTTGAGTCATGGAGTAATTGCAACTGTCTTAGCTAAACAACTATTGGGGTTTTCTAATTTTGACGGACGCAAGCAGTTATTGCCAAATAAAAAAGCAGTGAATTAAGTTCACTGCTTTTTTACAAAATTAAAGCAAATTATAGTCCCACTAATTCGCGGGATTCAAAATCTGTTAATTGTTGAGCGATCGCGCGTCTTGTTTCTAACTTGGCTACACTAAACTGATTACGCAAATATTCTAGGTGAGCTAAAGCGTTTGCTTTTTCAGCAGTTAGTCGCATTGAGGTATTTGTGGCGGTTTGATATTCTCTGTCTGTAAGCAGCACTTCAAACCGCCGTGCTTTGCGTTGCAGGTCGTTTTTTAAGTCTACGTCAAAAGCTGATCGACTATCAGCATTACCTTCTACTCGGTCTAGTAGCTGCTGTACTGCCATAATTTCCGAATCTAATTCATTTACTCGCTGCGCTGCTTGAGCGATCGCCCCTGGGTAATGATTTAGTTCCATTGTCATCATCATCTTTTCCTAGCACTGAAATGGGATTTTTAGACTTTAAGCCACCAATTCTTGAAATTGATGCACCGATGTTAAGGGTAGTTGCTCAGTTTGTGGCATTCCTACTTGTTCTAATACTTTGACTTCAATATTTACCGAAACTAAGTAGCTACCAGGTTCTGCGCCAATAGCTTCGGCGATTAATTTTGCAAGT
>QQTW01000308.1_pt1 | contig 29799 bp, 23 predicted proteins | sample 1904831 | NCBI WGS metagenome assembly QQTW01 (sample SAMN09435610, study PRJNA476489) | Subsurface metagenome, whole genome shotgun sequencing project.
AATGCGCGATCGCCGCATTGTGCATAATCGGCGATAAAGAATGCTCTACCGGATGCCCAATTACACCCAGTAGCTTAGTTTTTCCAGTAATTATTTGCGACATAATCCGTGTTCTAGCGATCGCTCGTTAGAATTATTAAAGTAACTTAACACTATGTTTAATTAAATCATGCAGGCAACACCAGCCGTCTCTACTACTCCAACTCCCGGTAAGTATTGGCAGTGGCGCGGACACTCAATTTATTATGTCAAGGCGGGAGAAAGGCAAAAACGCCCACCTTTATTATTAGTACATGGGTTTGGGGCTTCTACAGACCACTGGCGCAAAAATATCGCTCAATTACAAGCAGATTTTGAAGTTTGGGCAATTGATTTACTGGGTTTTGGGCGATCGGCAAAACTAAGCTACTGGGTGTAATTGGGCATCCGGTAGAGCATTCTTTATCGCCGATTATGCACAATGCGGCGATCGCGCATTTGGGTTTAGATTACGTTTATCTACCATTGCCAGTACATCCAGACAATTTACAAGCGGCGATTTCTGGATTTGCAGCCATTGATTTAGTAGGGTTTAATATTACAATTCCCCACAAACAAGCAATTAAGCCTTTAATTACGGAGATTTCCCCTACCGCTAAAGCAGTGGGCGCTATAAATACAGTTTGGCGCACAAGTAACGATACCTGGGCGGGTACGAATACTGATGTAGAAGGTTTTATTGCTCCTTTGCAGACTTATCACCAAGATTGGAGTCAAAAAACCGCCGTAGTTTTAGGTAATGGTGGTGCAGCGCGGGCGGTAGTAGCAGGTTGCGCTCAGTTAGGCTTTAAGGAAACTTATGTAGTGGGGAGAAATGCTACAAAGTTAGCTCAGTTTGTTGCGAGTTGGGACGGGATAACAACTAGCTTGATAGTCCGCAATTGGGAAAAATTACCGTTACTCATTCCCCAAGCAGATTTGATTATCAATACAACTCCGATCGGGATGTATCCTCACGTTGACGAGTCGCCTTTGAGTGAGGAGGAAATGGCATTATTACGGGCGGATGCGATCGCTTACGATTTAATTTACACTCCTAGCCCCACCAAGTTTTTACAACAAGCACTAGGCAGGGGTGCGACTGCTATTGACGGGTTAGAAATGCTCGTGCAACAAGGAGCGGCGGCTTTAGCAATTTGGTTGCAGCAACCCGTACCTGTAGATGTTATGCGTCAAGCGTTACAAAGCCATCTAAATAAAAAAGCCTAGCTCGCCTAGGGTTAAAACCCCAGCCTAATAGCTTAAGCCGATTAAGAAGAAAATTTTAGACTTATGTAAGAAGTCTAATTACCAACGGCGTTGATCCGCAGGATCGCCGTAGGGATCTTCACTGGCTGGGCGCACGTCACCAGGATCGCCGTAGGGGTCTTCACTAGCGGGGCGTACGTTGCCGTACTGTCCTCTACTCCCACCACCTCTATCCATTAGTTTCTTAGCCGCTATAGCCGCAATTCCAGCCATCGCGCCTTTTGCTAAGGGGTTGCTAAATATATTCCCTTGACTATTGCCCCCAAGCATTCCCGCCGCGCCACCTAACAATTGACCGAGTAAATCGGGTTGCTGTTGGTGCATACGACTTGTTGTTTGGGCTAGATAGTTAGAATCTTGATAGCGATCGTCTTGACCATCGCCATCTAAATCGGGAAAATTGTAATTTTGCTGCCGCGATTGTTGTTGGAGGTACTGACCGAATTGCATCCGCTCTTGGGGTGACATCCGGCTAAAAGCTTCTTGGGCAGATTCTTGGTAGACATCGGCGGGTAACTGTCTAGATACTTGCTGGTAGCGATTGGCTACTTCCTCATCAGAGTATCCTTCGTGAGGCGCACCCTGTTCGTAACGATTGACGAAACCTCGGTAATCTTGCTCGTTATTTTGACCGCCACCAAGTAAACTTTCTAAAAAACCCATTTTTAACTCCTATCGATTTGTGTTATTAAAATTTTTTACAGTGCGGGGGCTGGCTGTAAGTCTGTAAGGTCGCGCCCTGTAGGACGATTGTTGTAACCTTGAAAATCTCGGTATCTTTGAGCTTCAGTTTCCGATACTTGGATTCCTTCCGCAGGTGGCGTTACCCAGTGGACTTGACGTTGAGCATCTCTGTAATAAACGCGCCCATTTTTGGAGAGATAGTATTGTCCTTCTGCTCCTTCAGCTTTCTTATTTTTATGCTGGTTATAGAGATAATAAAGAGCCGCCGCACCCGCTAAAATTACTACTTTTTGCTTGTTTGATATTCCTTGGCGCGGCTGTTGGGCGCGATCGCTATTGTTATAACTTTGGTTTTCAATGCGCGTGTTGTCTGTGGGCGCAGCAGTATTTGTTCTACTACCGCAACCAGTGAAAATTGAGAGCGATAACACTGCACTAAGTACGATCGCAACTGGGCGTAAAAATTTTTTCTTTTCGACTAAATATTTTGTATTCATCGGCTTATTTCATTGAGTAAAGAACCCCTTTAATTTGAGCTAGAAGTCTTTTTAAACGGCTATCAAAAAATCTTGTTAGCGTTCAATCAATTTACTCAAGGAGAAATTAGCCTGTAGTAAGCGATTTCTAGCCGCAACAATTGAGGTATTTGTTGGCAATGGTAGCGAAATTTACAACTTCCTCTATCCAACCTTTGGTAGAAGTTAGATTTAATACTTGCAACTATGGAAATACATAGCAAGGTATAGCAATACCGAGAAGGGCGATCGCAAGTTGGCAGTAAAAGCGATCGCAGAGCAATCCTACTAGCGATTAATCTGGATTAAATCTGTCAAAATACTATCCAAACTCCCATTTACTTGAATGCGATCGATCTTCTCCGCAATTCGCTCTAATACCTCTAATTCCTTCAAACGCAAAGCAACGGGGTTGTTTTCCATTACTTTTGCGGTATTTAACATACTGCGAGTAGCGGCGGTTTCTTCTCTACGTCTGACTACATTTGCTTGAGCGGATTTTTCTGCTTCTACTACTTTGCTCAAAATAGTTTTAATCTCACCAGGTAGAATAATGTCTTTTACCCCTACAGAATCTACTTCAATGCCATAGTCTGCGGTTTTGGTGCGGATATAATCGCTCACGCTTGTATCAACAGCGCCTTTATTTTCTAATAAAGCATCTAAAGTCTGTTCGCCAACGGCTGCACGTAAAGCAAACTGCAACTCTTTGTATAAAAATTCGGTCACATTTGCCAAACCGCTTTTTGCTCTTAGCGGATCTTGGATGCGAAAACCCGCAGTTAAATTTAAGCGCAGAGGTACTTTATCTTTTGACAAGATATCTTGACCAGATACTTCAAGGTTTTGCAAGCGCAAATCAAATATATCCGTTTGAAAAGAGCGCCCAAACACCCACCAAGCATGAGTTCCTGGCGGTAGTTGAGTTTGAAACTCTTGATCGATGTATAACAAGCCCACGTGCTGGGGAGGTACTTGGCAAATATGTAAACTGTTGCGAGTTAATAATTGTACTTCTTTAGCACCTGAAACCAGTTCAGCTACTAATTGGGGGGTTAATTTAGCATCGCTGCTAATATCGATAATTTCTACCTCTACACCTTGCCAAAATAACTTACGACTTGTGGGGGGTAATAGTGCGATCGCACAGTACACTTGTTAATTAGCTCGACTTCATTTCAGTTTTGCAGAACCATTTTAAATATATTTTTTAAACGTGATCGCGCCTAAATTCCGTATAATCACGAATCTCAAACGTTCGCTATGAAGATTAGCCTAAAGTTCAGAGCAACTTATGTTTTGGACAACAGCTATGAAGCAAGAAATATCGACGGCACAGGCAAATCTTAAATTAGTACTTTGGAATGCAGAAGCAGAGGTAGTAAAAAGCAGTGAGCTTTACATACAGCTTCAAGAACTAGGACTTCCAGAAGAAGTTGTTACTCGGTTACACCAAATTCTCACTTACACAAAGAAAGTGGCGGGTAAAGCCTTTTCTGTAGGCAAAATTGTGCTTCTCAAGATTATTGAGTTTGTGAAAGCGCATCCCTTTCTAGTTGTAGGTTTTGGTATCGGCGCTGTTGTTGGTAGCGCTATTGCAAGTTTAGTAATCTCGATACCTTTCATAGGACAACTTCTCGCACCAGTAGCAGCAATGTTGGGAATAACTATTGCTACCGTTGGTGCAGTAGTTGGGCATAGGCTAGACAAACAATTTCAGAACGTAGGTGAAGACATTGTGGAAATTGCTCAACATTTCTTTGCACTTCTTGCCGATGTCTTTGGCATTGTATTTCATGGCATTGCTACTGCTTAGTTCTATTATCAAACCTAGAGATTCAAAATGTCGAATAATCAACAGCCTACGAAGGAACAACTGCTTAAAACAATTGAGCGGCTAAAACAAAATCCACATGATAAAATCGGAATTCTTGGAGATATCGGAATTACTGCGGTGGGTGCTGCTACTGCGGCTGGTGCGGCTGCATTCTTTGGAGCAACGACAGCCTCCATACCAGTTATTACAGCCCTAACAGGTATTAGTGTGGCTGTAGCTGCTGCCCCTGTTACACTTGTCGCGGGGGCTGCTGTCGCTGGTGGAGCCGCAATTTATGGTATATCCAGATTTATTAAAAGTGGCGGGTTCCAGGAGGGTAAGCGAGATGAATTGCTACGTGAATACGAAGAAAATCTAAAAGACATTGAAGCAAAAGAGAGATGCTCCGAAGTTAAAGGGACTGACACTACAGACTTTTATGCGTCCCTAGAAGACGCGCTTAAGCTGAATTTAATTAGTAATGAAGATGCTTATCAGTTGATTCAATCTGTAGAGTTAGGTCAAATTCCCTTAAGCGAAGGTTATAAGCTTGTAAAACAACTTTTCGACAATCAAATATCACAAGTTGAAAAAACCATTATCGCGTGTCCAAATTGTTCTCAAAAACTACGTGTGCCAATTGATTTAAGAGAACTAAGAATTACTTGCCCAAAATGCAAATACAAGTGGCAGCAGGTTCCGGGATAATTCTACATTTAATTGGAGCATAACATATAGCAATAACAGCCCAAAAAGTCGGCTAAGAATGTGAACTTCTTTCAATAAAGCCTTCAAGTGCTTTTTGGGTAAGTCTCCTGGCGATTGTATCCGATCGCCACGAGTTAAAGCTTTGCAATCTGCTGGCGATCGTAGCTATCCCTTGCTGTTTCTACTTCAGAAATATGATTTTCTGCCCATTTGCAAAGCTGAGATAAAGGTTCAATTAGTGTTTCGCCCAATGGGGTTAAAGAATATTCAACCATTGGCGGAATTACTGGGTAAACCATGCGACTAACAATGCCATTCCGTTCTAAACCCCGTAAAGTTTGGGTCAGCATTTTTTGAGAGATACCGCCAATTTCTTTTTGTAACTCGTTGTAGCGCTTTGTGCCTTTTGATAAACGATAAATAGCGATCGCAGTCCATTTGTCGGCAATTAAGTCTAAAACTTGCCGCGAGGGACATTGAGCATTGCAAACGCTAATTGCTGGATAGTTACGCACCATAAGGTATGTATAGCACTTTTGAGTACCTTCTTGGCAAAAAGAGTAGGTTATTGGCAGAATCATAAAAACACACTACCCCTCTATATAAAAACAGGAGCAGCTATGACTTACAATCTGCAACTGGTATCTAATGAAAGTTTTGATGAGGGGATGCAGACCCCAACAAATGCCGTTCCTACTTCTGATGAGAAGTTGCTTGATGCTTATTCCCAAGCCGTTATTGCTGTCGTGGAAAAAGTCAGCCCCGCCGTAGTTAATATCGATGTCCATAGGCAATTAAGAGGTAGAAGAAGAAATAATCAAAGTGTCGCGCAAGAAGTACGCGGGAATGGTTCGGGCTTTATTTTTACTCAAGATGGTTATATTCTCACCAATAGCCACGTTGTACACAATGCAACGGGGCTAGAAGTAACCTTAGCTGATGGTCGTCATTTTCCCGCCGAATTAGTAGGAGATGACCCGGAAACCGATATAGCTGTAATTAGAATCCACGCCCCTAATTTAGTAGCAGCAAAGTTAGGCGATTCTCAATCGCTAAAAGCTGGGCAAGTTGCGATCGCCATTGGTAATCCCTACGGCTTCCAAACTACGGTCACTACAGGCGTTGTGAGTGCGTTGGGGCGAAGTTTTAGAGCGCGATCGGGTAGGCTAATTGATAATATTATCCAAACCGATGCAGCGTTAAATCCCGGCAATTCTGGCGGGCCATTAGTAACATCTCACGGCGAAGTTATTGGTATTAATACCGCCGTCATCATGTCTGCACAGGGTATATGTTTTGCCGTACCGATTAATACAGCTAAAACTATCCTCACGCCGTTAATTAAAAATGGCTTTATTCAGCGCGGTTACATTGGTATCGGCGGGCAAAACGTCCCTTTACCTCGCCGTACAGTGTTATTCCACGAATTATCTGTAGAAAGCGGCGTACTGATTATTTCAATTGAAGAAGATAGTCCCGCCCAAAATGCCGGACTTGTTGAAGGCGATGTCATTGTGGGAATGAACAATCAACCTATTGCTAGTATCGACGACTTGCATAAATTATTGACTCACGAACAAGTAGGAATGCGATCGCAACTAACCATTATTCGCGGCAATGATAAGCTAATTATCGATATTGTCTCTGCAAGTAAACCAGCGATAGATGATTAAAACTAGGTTTTTAAGCAAAAAAATGTAATTGAATGCTCAAAATTGACCCAATTACAGCAATTAAAGGACTAAATAAGGTGTAAAGTATGAGCAACACAATTTTGGTTACTGGTGCTACAGGTAATGTAGGGAGTCAAGTTGTCCAGCAACTAATTACTTTGGGGATAACTCCACGAGTAGCAGTGCGTTCGATGAATAAAGCAGAGTCGTTAAAAAAAGCTGGCGCTGAACCAGTGGAGATGGATTTAGAGCGCCCGGAGACTATTGTACCTGCCTTGGCGGGAGTGGATAAAGTTTTCTTAGTTAGTCCTTTTGTGCCAAATATGGTTGAACTAACAGCAATATTAATCGCGGCGGCAAAACAAGCAAATGTTCGCCACATTGTCAAACTCTCGGCTTTAGCACAGCCAGGAATTGCTTTAAGTAAGTGGCATGAGGAAATGGAAAATGCGATTGCATCTTCCGGTATTCCTTTTACATTTTTGCGTCCTAATGGATTTATGCAGAATTTTGTCAATGCAATGGCAGAAACTATTAAATCTGAAAATGCTTTTTATCTAAATGCGGGAGAGGGTAAAGTTAGCTTTGTCGATACTCGTGACATTGCTTCAGTAGCGGTAGCTGCTTTAACAACTAGCGGACACGAAGGACAGTCTTACATTATTACAGGATCGGAAGCACTGTCTCACGCTCAATCGGCTTCTATTTTGTCTCAAGTTTTGGGTAGAACAATCAATTATGTAGATGTTCCTGACGATGCGGTACGCCAAGGAATGCAAGGCGCAGGAATGCCAGATCCGATAGTCAACGCTTTACTGGAATTATATGCTAGTTACAAAGCAGGACAAGCGGCGACGGTATCGCCCACTGTAGAGCAAGTTACGGGGAAAAAACCGATAAGTTTTGAGCAGTTTGCTAAAGATTACGCAGAGGTTTGGCAATAGGTAAATAGCGATCGCACTTACTTTGTTTGCTGCCACAATTATGCGGCTATTTATTCAATCCCGCCTAGGGTTAAAGCCCTAGGCTAATAGTTCAAGTCTACTGAAGTAGACTAATAAAACTATAATTTTTTCTTTAAATATCTACCTGAAAACGAGCGCAATTTCAGCAACGCTATAAACTTAATCAATCAGATTGTAGATTTAACTAACATGAAATACAGTCGGCTTAAGCCGACTTAAGCTATTAGCCTGAGGTTTTAACCCTAGGCGGGGAAGATGTTTATCGACCAATAGAAGACGATGTTTTAACCCTGGGCGAACAAGGATTTTTTAATAAATTAACAACTCTAGCTTTTGTCTCTGGGTCTATTTATTCGTCTTCAATCGCAGAGTCTCGATCTAGAATCAATAAGTCACGCAACCCGTTTGTATCTAATTCCGTCAACCACTGCTCTCCTGCGCCTACTACTTGTTCGGCTAGTTCTTTTTTGCTTTCAATCATCGCGTTAATTTTTTCTTCCAAAGTGCCAGTACAAACAAATTTATGCACTAAAACATTGCGCTTTTGACCGATTCTAAATACGCGATCGGTAGCTTGATTTTCGACGGCAGGATTCCACCATCTATCGAAATGAAAAACATGATTTGCTCTTGTCAAATTCAACCCTACACCCCCAGCTTTAAGAGACAAAATAAAGATTGGTGGTGCTTGCGGATCGTGTTGAAAACGATCTAACATTTCTTCTCTTTGTTGCTTGGTAGTGCTGCCATATAAAAACAATACTTCTCTATTAAAATGTTTTTCTAAATGGGTTTTAAGTAACTTTCCCCACTCGGCAAACTGAGTAAAAATTAAAGCGCGATCGCCTTCTGCGATAACTTCTTCTAACATTTCTTGCAAACGCTGCAATTTACCTGATTTTTTATCAAAGTCGCTAGGTAATATATTTGCTTTGGCTGCTTTTTCTCCTACCATAACTGGATGATTGCAGATTTGCTTTAGCTTTACTAACAACGCTAAAATCATCCCGCGACGTTGTACGCCTTCGGCAGATTCAATTTGGGCTAAAGACTCCTCAACTACTTGCTGATAAAGGCTTGCTTGGTCTAGAGAAAGTCCACAAAACACAGTCATTTCTTGCTTTTCGGGCAAATCTTGAATAATTGTGCGATCGCTTTTCAATCGGCGGAGAATAAACGGCTGTACGAGCGATCGCAATGTGTTTAAAGAAGCGGCATCGCCATACTTTTCAATTGGCATCGCAAACCGCCGTTGAAAAAATTGTTTAGCGCCCAAATATCCCGGATTGAGAAAGTCTAAAATTGACCACAATTCCCCTAATCTATTTTCTACGGGCGTACCTGTTAAAGCAATTTTAAAATTAGCTTTTAATTGTCTTACAGCTTGGGATTGTTTCGCCTCTGGATTTTTGACATTTTGGGCTTCATCTAAAACAACTCCCTGCCAAGAAACACTTTCAAATGATTTAATATCTCGGTAAATCAACGCATAACTTGTAATCACAACTTCATGCTTTTGTACTTCTTTAACAAAAACCTCACCTTTAGAGCGTTTATCGCCGTGATGAATTGTTACTTTTAAGCTGGGTGCAAACTTTTTAACTTCTCGCTCCCAGTTTCCTAATACCGAAGTTGGACAAACTACTAATGTCGGCTGTGTTAAAGCATTTTGTTCTTGGAGATGTAACAAAAAGGCGATTAATTGAGCCGTTTTACCCAAACCCATATCATCAGCTAAACACGCACCCAAACCCCAACGCTCTAAAAATGCCAGCCAGCTAAAACCCCGTTGTTGATAAGGGCGCAACTCTCCTTTAAACTTGCTTGGTGTTGGTAAAACTGCGATCGCATTATTATCTTGCAATGTCGTCATCAATTCTTGAAGTACCCCTGACGCTTCAAAGCTGACTACGGGCAATTTTTCAATTGCCATTGTATCCCCGGTACTGAGACGCAACGCATCTTCAAGGGATAATGTCAAGCTATTTTTGCGGGCGGCAAAAAAGTTTTGGGCGGTTTTAATGTCAGGCGGCTTCAGTTCTACCCACTCGCCATTAATCTCTACAAGGGGACTGCCGAGGGCTACAAGGCGGTCAAACTCGCTTTTTGATATTGTTTGCCCGCCAATAGCTAATTCCCACTTTAAGGTCAGCAAACTGTGCAATCCCAAGCGTTGCTGTTGTTGGGGCGCAGCGTTGCTAATTTTTAAACCCAAACGATTCGCCCAACCGCCGCTACTACTAAGACTTGGCGGTAAAACTACCCCCAATCCGTTATCTTCAAACCGCCAAGCAATAGACTTAATAAACTCATAAGCTTGCAACGGAGTCAAAATACAGCTTTCAGGATAAGCAGATTCTAAACTAGGGGCAATGGGTTCGTACAATCTAGACGCTAAACCCAGCCCGCGCAAAAAAGTTTCTTGAGGGTTTTCTATCTCTCTATTTTCATACACCCAACGCTCTACTGGATGCTGCCAAATATCCGCCGCTTTTATTAAAAATTCTGAGTTATCTATAGCTTGGAGAGCATACGCCAAAATCCACTCATTACTATCTGCATTTGGAGGTATAAGCTGAAAACAGGTACGAAAACGATTTTGAGCCGCCGTCAACTGATACTGTAATGGTGCAATCCAAGCATTTAAAGACGATTCTAGACGCTCTAGCTGTCCTGGCTCGGATTTAACAATGTTATCGCTACGAGTTAAACTGTGCAGCCACTCTTTCCATAAAGGCGGTAGAGTAGGTAAATCGCTACTAACCACCGTTCTTACTTGAGCATCTATTGTCGTATTGAGAAAATCTTGAATTAGTTTTTGCGGCGCAATCGGTAAATTTATCGCGTTAAAAGTTTCCTGCTGATAGCACAAACAAGCTAAAGGCATAGTTTGGGTAAATTGTTCTAAGCGCCCCGAATCAATAGAACTATCTAACAAACTCTGCCACTTGGTTATTAAAGTATTATCTTCAAGTCTTTCTAAAGTAGGCAAAAACTTAGCTCTACTCATTACATCCCAACTCCACCGCGCAACTTGCGCCCAAAAACGCAAGTCTCCGCCCAAATAAGAATTTTCTTCAATCCCCAATGGTAGAGAGTTTAGGAGTTTCATTGCTCCAAGGGGGTTAAAGCAATATCCTTCAACTTGCCAGGGATATAGTAAATAAGACTTGTTAGTTGCTAATTCTGTAGCAACCGAATGTACCGGATATAGTAAATTTTTATCAATATGCGTCGGCAAAGCGATCGCTTGATTATTTGGTAGTGGATGATTGCTATCATCTAGCTTTTGAGTGCCGATGCCTTTACGAGGGCGTTTTGCTACCGCCGGGGAAACGGAGAGTAAGGAAGCTATTTCGGCGTTTTGCAAAGCTATCCAAGCTGTCAATTCCTCTAGATTCATCGCTAAAGGGTGCTTGGGTAAAGCGGTCAAGTCTGACAACCCTACAGAGCTTCGCCAAGTTTCTCCCCAAATAAATAAGCAACTACCTTGCTTTTGCAGTAACCAACTACCGTGTAAAATTGCCATTTTCTTCCCAAACTTCAGACTTACCCAAACTATAAAAAATACTTAGTTTTTTGCTATTGCGTAATTATTTATACATCCATTATGAAAATGTCTTGTTTTTAGCGCCTAACCTGTTCCATGTTAATAGCGATCGCTTTAAAAATTGAATTGAATTATTAGTTTAAGGTAAAGAGTAATTTTTAGATAATACATTGAGGGCGATCGCATGATTTATCCCCTCCCCCCTGTCCCCTTGTCCCCTCCATCGATGCTAGGATTGCGACATAAGAAGAAAAGAGAAGGAAGAAAAACTGAATGATAGAGATTGATAGGTCAATATCCTTTGATGGACGGGATATTAGACTAAAAGTTGGTCTACTCGCTCCTCAAGCTGGTGGGTCAGTTTTAATGCAATCTGGAGATACCGCAGTGCTTGTAACGGCGACGCGCTCCACTGCCAGAGAAGGCATTGATTTTTTACCATTAACTGTAGACTACGAAGAAAGACTTTATGCGGTTGGTCGGATTCCGGGGGGATTTTTGCGGCGCGAAGGTCGTCCCCCAGAAAAATCCATTCTTGCTAGTCGTTTAATTGACCGTCCTTTACGCCCTTTGTTTCCCTCTTGGCTGCGGGATGACTTGCAAATAGTTGCTACTACTTTATCAATGGATGAATTAGTACCGCCCGATATATTAGCGGTAACTGGCGCGTCTTTAGCTACACTGTTAGCCAAAATTCCTTTTCACGGCCCAATGGCAGCAGTCAGAGTAGGATTAGTAGGAGACGACTTTATTATCAATCCCACTTACGCAGAGATTGAAGCGGGAGAACTAGATTTAGTAGTAGCTGGCTCTCCTCATGGCGTAATTATGGTTGAAGCTGGCGCTAACCAGTTGCCCGAAAGAGATATTGTTGAAGCGATTGATTTTGGCTACGAAGCAGTAAGAGATTTAATTCAAGCGCAGTTAGACTTAATTGCCGAAATGGGAATTGAAATGGTGACAGAAGTAGCACCAGAAGAAGACCAAACTTTACTCAACTTTATCAGCGATCGCGCTACAGATTCGGTTAAACAAATTCTCGCGCGATTTGAAAAAGATAAAAATGTCCGCGATGCGGCGCTAGATGAAGTTAAAAAGTCTTTAGTAGAAGAAATCGCTACTTTGCCTGAAGATGACTCGATTCGAGTAGCCGTAGAAACAAATAGTAAAGCTTTAGGCAACAATTTTAAAGCTTTAACTAAAAAGCTCATGCGCCGTCAAATCATTGAAGATGGGGTGCGCGTTGACGGACGCAAGCTAGATGAAGTGCGCCCGGTTTCTTGTCGCATCGACTTATTACCTAAACGAGTACATGGTAGTGGCTTGTTCAATCGGGGATTAACGCAGGTATTATCCGCTTGTACGCTCGGTACGCCCGGAGATGCCCAAACTCTCCTAGATGACTTGCAACCAGACTTGCAAAAGAAACGCTATTTGCATCACTACAATTTTCCACCTTTTTCTGTAGGTGAAACCAAACCCTTACGCGCTCCAGGTCGGCGGGAAATCGGTCACGGTGCTTTAGCAGAAAGGTCAATTGTCCCTGTACTCCCATCAAAAGAAGATTTCCCCTACGTTATTCGTGTAGTGTCAGAAATTCTTTCTTCTAATGGTTCAACTTCAATGGGTTCAGTCTGCGGTTCTACCTTAGCACTAATGGATGCGGGCGTACCAATTTCTAAGCCTGTAAGCGGCGCTGCTATGGGTTTAATTAAAGAAGGTGACGAGGTGCGCGTGCTTACGGATATCCAAGGGATTGAAGACTTTTTAGGCGATATGGACTTCAAAGTTGCCGGGACAGATGCAGGGATTACCGCCTTGCAGATGGATATGAAAATTACTGGTTTACCGATAGAAACTATTGCCAAAGCCATCGAGCAAGCACGTCCGGCTCGGCTGCATATTCTTGGTAAAATGCTAGAAGTTATTGATAAACCCCGCACGGAAACTTCACCTTTTGCCCCTCGTTTACTCACAATTAAAATCGATTCGGAACTAATCGGTTTAATTATTGGGCCTGGTGGTAAGACTATTAAAGGCATTACCGAAGAAACCGGAGCAAAAGTTGATATTGAAGATGATGGAACGGTGACAATTTCGGCTATTGATGAAAGCAAAGCTAAAAAAGCCCGTAACATCATTCAAGGGATGACGCGCAAGCTTAATGAAGGCGATGTTTATGCCGGTCGCGTAACTCGAATTATCCCCATTGGCGCGTTTATTGAATTTTTGCCAGGAAAGGAAGGAATGGTTCACATTTCTCAGCTTGCAGATTACCGTGTCGGCAAAGTTGAAGATGAGTTGACGGTGGGCGATGAAGTGGTTGTAAAAATCCGCGAGGTTGATAATAAAGGACGAATTAATCTTACTCGTTTAGGTATTCATCCTGACGAAGCCGCCGCCGCCCGCGAAGCTGCGGCTGTTAATCGTTAGTAGGATTACAAAGGTGGTTATCAGCGTATGGGCTTTCAGTCCATGCGCTTTTTTAATAGTTTAGTATTTGCAAGCCTCATTAGACTTCATGCCTTGAATCCAGGAACGCCCCCTAAATCCCCCAACAATGGGGGACTTGCAATCCAGTTTTTCCCAGATTTGGGGGCAAAAGATTATTTATGCAAGAGGTTTATTAAAATCAACGTTTGTTCTTTAATAAATAACAATTTAATCTTGCTAAAAATAACTTATTTTCCTCAATAGTTTGAATAGCAATTACGGAAATAGTTAGCAAAATTTTGGTAAAGAAATTGCAAGATTATTAAATTATTTACCTCAATATGAACCAAATATTGCCAAAGCTAAGGCAGATATTTAATACTAAGAACATAGTAATTATAGGCATTAGTAATGAAAACTATTTGGGGTATACCAATTTTGGCAGTCGTATTTAGTTTGAGTGCTACTCCTACCCAACTACTAGCACAAGGAGCAACCCCAGCAGAAAGAACAATTTTTGAATGCGTCAAAGAGCAAAGTAGTGGTAATATTGCAACGATCGCTAAAAGAGGCAATAGAACCTCAACGCCGCTCATTGTCTGGACTGCAACGCTTAATTCCGATACTTCTGGCGGTGCTTATACTCCTGATAAACGCTGCAATGCTGTTGCCAAACGCCTCACAAATTTAGTCGCAACGTTAGGAAATGGTAGCTTAAAAAATTTGCTGCTCGATTATCAGCCAGTAAATAAAGAAGTGGCAATCTGCGTTTATCATACAGCCCACGCTCATTGTACTACCGATAATGTTGTATTTACCCTCAAACCCGAAAATAGAGCGATCGCCTCGCAAATTCTCGCTGCTTTAAAAGAGTTTAGTCAAAAAGGTTCGGGTTCGCCAATTTTTGAATCCGAGGATAACGCTGAAGTAGCGCCCACTAGAGCAGTTAGTTTAGAAGCTTGGGGCGAAAAAGCATTTCAGGCACAGTAATGCACCTTAGTTTTAAATAACATAAATTAGCTGTCGTCAACTACTGTGAAGTACTTGCAAATATTGGCGATCGCATCATTATTGATAGCATTACCAATAGAGGTATTAGCATCGGTAAGCAATGCTGCCATCAAACACCAATCTAACTTAATAGCACGTCGAGCAAATACCGATTCGGTTGCAGAAATTGCCCGCCAAGTGACGGTAAGAATTATTACCAATCCTGGCGTAGGTGCGGGAGTAATTGTTGCTCGTCACAAGCAAACTTATACAGTTTTGACTTGCGATCATGTTGTAGCAGATAGTAAAGATCGTAATTATCAAGTTTTAACCGCCGACGGGCGACTTCATCAAGCGCTGCTCCGGTCTGCGGTGGGGTTTGGGAATGCAGATTTAGCTCTAGTTGAGTTTAAAAGCAATGCTACTTATCAAGTTGCTACAATCGCCGATTCTAAAGTAACTGTAGGCGAAACTGTATACGCTTCAGGATTTCCCAATTGGCACTGGATTAACAAACTAACCATTGAAAACACCCGCAATTGGGGCTTTTTGGCATTTCGCCTGACGACAGGAAACGTAGAGTTGCTTTTAGACAAATCCCTACCTAGAGGCTACCGTCTTGGCTATACCAACGATGTTGAAAATGGGATGAGTGGAGGGCCAGTATTAAATAGCCAAGGTCAAGTAGTTGGCATCAACGGACGTTTAAAGTATCCTTTTCAAGGTATAGAAGCTTACACCTTTGCTGATGGCAGCGTACCATCCCAAGAATTTTTTGCCCAAATGACAGCTTTAAGTTGGGCAATTCCGATTAGTAGTTTTGCCAAACAGTTGAGTGCGATTTCAGTAACAGGAGATTAACAGATGAAACTGGCAATAGTTGTAAATGCGATCGCTTTTAGTGGACTAATTTTTAGTTTACCAAGTTTTGCCGGGATTCCTCCTAGTACCAACAAGCCGGGTTTTTGGTGCGATACTTCTGGTACTTACCCAATCACCAAATATCAAAACAAAAAAAATGTCCAACAACTATGGATTGGCTGGACTTCTACCGTTTTATCCGCCTCTGGTTACAACCCTGTTAGTCGCTGCGAACAAGTTAGCCGCAGGTTTGAGGAGTACCGCAGTAGGGGAAAATTAGCAATTATTACGACAGGCACAATTAACAACCAGCAAGTAATTTGTAATGGTAATGCGCCGGGTAATTGTACGGGGTTGCTTTATACTCTCAAACCTGGGGAATCGGCGCGGGAAGCTATTAATGCGATTAAAAATTTGGCACAAAACAAAGCCGGGGCGCAGATTCGCTATGAAAGCGAGGACGATATTGATGTAGATATCCCTTATGTGGACGTGCGGGGATTAATTGATACGGACGACGCACTCACTGCTGTTACTGTACCAAAACCGATAGACAAAAACGATGGCTATTGAGTAATTACTTGTCTTTCGGCGACAAAAACCTTTCAAAATCTTCCTCTAAAGTCTGGTCTATAAAATTAGGGTAGACTATATCCTCAAACAATTCTTGAACAATTTTACTTTTATTTGCGATCGCGTGCTGATAATCTTCGGTCACAGACTTTTTGCGTCTTTCGCAACGTTGTTCCTTTGAATCCTGCTGGTGAATAGTAGGTATCCAAGTAGAGTGAATTGTCATTGCTATATTTAAGGGTTCATCACCAGAAGACGCGCTCAGGCGGTAAACAGGTTTATGATTAAAATCGTCGGCGTGAAAAATCCAAAACTCATCTCTAGCTGTATTAGAATCATCGGGATCTACCATTACAATGCAAGTAATAAAACCATGAATTGACTCATCTACGCCTTCAGGACATGGCAAAGAACTAGGAACAAATTGCGTCGAACTCACATAAGTTCCCGCAGGAAATTTGTAGGAGTCAACAATTACCATTTGTTCTGTATCTAGACGCAATAAAGTAATTGGTTTATTTTCTTGTGGTAGTTCTTCAACAGGGAGAAAGCGACGGGGATCTTCTTTATAAGCATTATAAATTCGTTCAGGTATCAATTCCCACGCAAACCCTAAAGACAACCAGTAAATGTTTTTTACTTCCTTAGCTGTTTCTGTTAGCAAATCTCGGCTAAGATTCCGGTGAGTGTAGAGAGATGGCGACCAAGTGAATTTTGGATCTCGAACAGTTTTACAACTTTCGATTTCTCCGGTTTTTCCATCAACTACATATTTTCCCAAAGCGCCTAAATCTGTTGTCCCAACCATCATTCCTTCTAAATCTTTGCGGAGCGATTTTCCGGGTACAGGTTGGTCATAACGAGTAATCCATTCTGTAACATCCCATCCATTAACATGACCAACGTGCAGGGTAATTTTATTGTCAGGATTACTATAATCTGCTGTAAAGTGTGAAATTTCACGCGGAAGCTGCACTTGTTGAACGGTAATTTTTGGTATGTTTTCAGGGATTGTTTCTGTCGGATCTCCTTGATTTTCTTTGTCTAAATCTTGACGATTGACAATATACAAGTTGGCAAATGGTAGAGGCTTAATTGCTTGGAGAAAAATTGCATAAATCCAACTACCCAAACGCTCATATTTAATAAACCTTGCTAGCCTTAGAAATCCAAACACAAAAGGTGCAAATATTTGGGAAAACTCCATTTTAAAAGCAATATCAGCAAGAATAATATAACACTCAGTTATTGCTAATTGATGAAGCGACTGTTCGACTAATACTGGCGAACCGTCAGGTAATACTAATCTCCAACGCTCCATAATGGGCGTTAATTCTTTTTGCTTATCCGCAAATTTGTAACGAATTAAATAAGTAAATCGTCCAAATTCTCGATTCATTACAGCTTTTTGCTGCAACAATAAATACAATAATCGTAAAACTTTTTTAAACCAATAACTATCTAATAGCCAATTAATTAGTTGCTTGAATTTTCCGTTATAACCTGTTGAGTAGTTTGTTGTATATAGCTCATCTTGCTTATTACTTAAGCTATTCATGTCGCTCACGTAATGGGCTGAACTAACATAAGTTTCAAAAGTATTAATCCAAGTGAACCGAGAAATAACCGGAAAAATACTAAACCAATCTTTCGTCGAGCCTACAGGATCTATTAGTTCCATGCTATCTGGATCTAATTGATAAGCTCTACCTGCATCCATTGTTAGTAAAAGATGCTCTTTAGTATTTAAAAAAGCTGTATTTAATTGATTTCTAGAACCTAAGAAAATACTAAAACGACTAGGCCCGCCATTCCGAAAAGCTGCAAAGTACGAAAATAATTTGTGTTTTTTTACAAAATAAGAACTAATGTTTTTAAATAAATATGGTATACCTTGTAAATAATTATCAGCTAAATAAAACTGTGTTGCTGGGTCTGCATAGTAACAAGGAGTTTTGGCAATTCTAGTTTTCAGCGTTGGTTTACCATCCTCAAATCCCAAACGATAAACCATGCCATCGCCTGTATAAAGTTGAGTACCATCTTCTTGAGGTTTATCTTGCGATTGAAACAAAGCTCCAACTACAAACACATAACCAGATAAACCAGGTGGTAACTCTGCCAAAGGTAACTTTGTTAATGTAATTAGGCGATCGCAATTACCTGGCTCTTGCTTGCGAACTTCAAGATTCCAAAACCATTCTTTACGCCTAGTTTTAATTACAGATTTAGGAATATAGGAGTTACACTTTGATGATGAGATCGCGCAAATAGACTGTTCATCGCTCATTTCGCTATTTCTCTCCAAAAATATACGGTAGTGACAATAACTAGCAACTCTGTAATTCAAAATTGCCAGACTTGGAAATATTGTTAAAGCAATTTAGCATTAGATAGTTATAAAACTGTATTAAAAAAATCTAAAGAATAACTAAACTGCGCCTAGTTCTCTAAGCATTGCTAACTGAGCAACAGTTAAGCCTTTAACGCCCGTTATTTTCATCTTTTCATAAGGTTTTTTGGCTTTGAGGATTGCAAAGGTACTTTGCGATCGCATATCCCATAATCTAATTGTTTCATCTTCACTAGCACTAGCAAGAGTAAAGCCATCAGGAGAAAAAGAAACTGACCATACCCAGTTAGAGTGACCGTTAAGGGTATATAAACAAGTTCCCGCTTCAACGTCCCAAATTTTTACTGTTCGATCGCAAGCAGCGCTGGCGAGAGTTTGACCATCGGGACTAAAACAAACAGCCATTACCCAACTTGTATGTCCTGTCAACGTATGCAGACATTCGCCGGTGTCTACATTCCAAATTTTTACCGTTTGATCGAGGCTTGGACTTGCAAGCAGACAACCATCGGGACTAAAAGAAATCGCGCCGATTCTGCCAGAATGTGCTTGAAACTCTTTAATACATTGGTTTGTTTGCAAATCCCACACTCTAATCGTGCCATCTTCACCGCCACTAGCTAAGATATTTCCTAAAGGGCTAAAAACTGCCGTCGCTACTCGGTCTGTATGTCCGTGTAAGGTTACACAACATTCATCCAAATTAAGATCCCAAATTTTTATCGTGCGATCGAAACTACTACTAACTAATAAATTGCCATCAGAACTAAAGTTGAGTGACCAAACTTCATCGGTATGTCCGATCAATGTATGAATGCACTTACCGCTATCTAAATCCCAGAGTTTGATCGTACTATCTTGGCTACCCCCGGCAACTATCTTTGAATTGGGATGAAAAGCTACGGCGGGTAAACCTTGAGAGTAAGATTTTAGTTCGTGCAGACATCTACCACTACTTAGATCCCAAATTCTTAAAGTATTATCTTTGTGTCCGCTTGCAAGTAGTTGATTGTTGGCACTAAAAACTACAGATTTTATCCAATTAGTATAGCCGTGAATGCAAGTAATACACTTGCCATTACTAACTTGCCATAACCTAATAGTTTGATCTTCGCAGGCACTAGCAAGAGTTTGATTATCAGGACTAAAAGCAATTCCCCAAACTTGGTGCTTGTGACCTTCTAGAGTATGAAGACAGTTACCTGTTGCTACGTCCCAAATTTTAATCGTGCGATCTGCGCCGCAACTGGCAACTAGCCGATTGTCCGCACTCCATATAGCTTTCCATACCCAGCCAGTGTGTCCCGTCAGAATTTTGAGACATTGATAAGTTTGAGCGCACCAAATTCTTACCGTGCGATCGCAACTAGCACTAACTAGCAATGCGCCATCAGAACTAAAGTGAGTTGTCGTTACCCAACCTTCGTGACCTGCAATTGTCTGGAGACATTCGCCTTTATCTACATCCCAAATTTTGCTCGAATTATCAAAGCTACTACTAACTAAGCGTTTGCCATCGGGACTAAAAAAAGCCGATATGACACTACTGCTATGTCCGTGTAAAACTTTAAAAGCAATAGCCCCCTTTGATATTTGCCAAATCCTGATAGTGGAGTCGCTACCTGCACTAGCAAGCATTGAACCATCATCATTGAAATCAACTGAATGTACGCCGCCTGTATGTCCAGATAATGTTTGCCAACATTGACCGTCTTCTACTTGCCAAAGTTTGACTGTCAAATCTTCACTAGCACTGGCAATTGTTGCTCCATCAGGACTAAAAGCAATTCTGCGTACCCAATTGGTATGTCCTACCAAAGTTTTGAGTCTTTGCCAATCGGCAACTTGCCATAAATGAATTTCGCTATTAGCATTGCCACTAGCTAAGATTTGACCATCAGGGCTAAAAGCAATAGCCGTAACCCCACCAAAAGCTTGAGTGAAGACAGATTGAGAAAAATAGCAATGAGAAAAATCGACAGAATGCAAGTTTATATTTTGTAAATACGCTTGATAAATTGTCAGGTGAGAAAAATCGTAGCCATCAATATTTGCTTTAATCTGTCTTAATAAATTAAGAATATTTCCCGCCGCATAGCCAGTAAGAAGAGAGGTTTCTTGTTTTAACTTGCCAAGGAGTTCTTGCAAATGACTCTGCAAGTGGCTAGAACTACCTAGGGCTGATATCAAATTATCGATAATTGGCACGAGGATAATACGAATTTGTGCTTGTCTTACATAATCTTTGCCTTGGGCTTTGATTAGAGCGTAATTTCTTAATAGAGCGTGGGATCGATCGAGAATTTCTGCGGAAGTCAAGGCTACTAAGCGATCGCTAACATATTCCATTAATACAGGCTGAAGCGTAAAAAATTCGCCCGATTTTTCGATAGGTAGCTTTCGTTGCAATACTCCCAAGGTGGCAGGTAACTCCGTTTTAGCCTTTGAAGACATCAAATCTGCTCGTAACTGCGAAAGGCTCGTTGGTTCGCGGTTAATTGCCAGCCAGTACAGCACTTCGCAGCACGCTATAGGCAGCCGTTGAAAATGCCAAGATATAAGTTCTTGCAAATCGTGAAATACAGGCTTACCTTCTTTTAAGAAATTATCGATATTCCCAAAAAATACTTCTAAAATGTGTTTGCCAGCAAGTTGCAGTGCTAGAGGGTTGCCATCGTACAAGCAAATTAACTCTTGCCAGTTTTGCTCGTTAGCTGTAAATTCGCCAAGTTCCTTAACTATTTGTTGTCCCGCTTGAATATCTAAGCCTTGTAATACCAAAGAGCGTACTGGGCAATTAATACCATCCATTAAAACAATTTCTTGAGGCTTTTCTCGGCTTGTCAGCAGCAAGCAGCTTTGATGAGCTATTTCGCCAATTTGTCTAATTAACTGTCCGTAGTCTTCATAGTCATCTCGATACCGACCGATAGGATCGCCTGGTTGTAAAAGAGTTTCAGCGTTATCGAGAATTAACAAACACTTATGGCGTTTGAGATATGAAATTAAACAAGAAATGCGATCGCCAACTCTTTCGGGTAAGGCTATTTGTTGGGAAATTACTTTAATTAAGTCAGATAGTAGTTCAGACAAGGGAGGCGCATTAAGCAGACTTCGCCAAATTACAAACTCAAACTGCTCTTGGATACCTTTAGCTAACTGAAGCGATAAGTCAGTTTTGCCAATTCCCCCTAGTCCCAGTTTTAGAGAAAGTTGCGTCTTTCCCATCCCGCGCATTCCCACAATTGCTACGCACCGACAGCGATCGCGAGTAATCCAACGTTCCAGGGTTTCTAATTCTACAAGTCGCCCAAAAAACACCGGAACATCTGGCGCGTTGCCCCAATCTATATGAGAGGTAGCAGATTTGCTTGAAGTCAAGAGAGAAGCGGAGTTAGTTTGCTTTTTTGCGGTGCGATTGATGACTCCATGCAGATTGTTTTTAGTAACTTTTTCTCCCAAAGCTTTAGAAAGACTCTGCCACAATTGCGACCCTACATCTTTAATATGACCTGGATCGTAACCTTCCTCGCCCGCCATCTCCATATAGGTCTTGTTTGCCCAAGACTGACGAAATACGATCTCCTGAACCTTTGTTAGCCGTCCTCTTTCTAAAAATCGCTCAATTATTGCGATCGCTTCTTCCTCTGTCATCTATCTAAAAGCCGTACTGTTATTAAGATATTCCCACCTTAAGTCTTATCTTTGGATGTGTTTTATAGAAGCTTAATAAAAACATCTGACCTTTTCCTGACCTTTTCCTGACCTTTTCCTGACCGTCAAAATTTATACCCCAGGTTAGACTTATCTAGTTGGAGTAAAAGTTCAGTTTCTATTGAACAAAGCAATCAAAAAACAGTTATTAAAAAAGGTATAGCTCAATACTTTTTTGATAATTAATAAATTTGTACTAACAACACTTTCAATCAGACATAGAGAGTTTGCGATGAGATTTGAACAGAATTTATCAGATAAATTCAATGCTGAATTAATTAAAAAAACGGCATCAAGCGCCCAAGATTTTCTGACAGCTAACTTTTAAATACTCACAAACTATGAGTAACTAGCTATGAAAACTAAACACTTTCTTTCTCTTATTGCAGCCACATCAGTTTTAGCGGCTAATCTTCCAGCTAAAGCACAACTTCAGTTAGATCCAAAAGATCAAGCTTTTTGCAATGCCGTTCATAGCAAGTATGTAAGAGACTTTGCTCAAATGAACTCTACTAGCAAAAGTGGGGGCGGTAATATCGGTATATCAGTGCCTAAAATTCCATTCGGTATCAACTTGAGTGGCAATCGTAGTAGCAGTACGCAAAATAGCACAAGTGAATCTGTTGAGAGTACCTATAAATCCAAAAACTGCGATGCTTACATTCAAACCCAAGGCAAAGTTCAAATTGCCCAAATTCAAGCCGATGCTGCAAGAGCTATTGAACAAATTAGAGCTAATGCGCTTATATATGGCGAAGATGTTAAGTTAGCTCTTGGCTTAGACACTAATGCTACTAATCGACATATTGCCCAAACCTATGCAAACTCCGCGAACTATATTGAAGAAATACGGGCAAAAGTTGCAAATAATCAACAATTAACAGCAATCGAGATTGAAAAAATCCGAGCTGCAAGTAACCAAGGGTTAAAATTATCTGATGTTGAAATAGCAAGGATAAATGCTAACGCCCAGAAGCAGAATGGACTTGTAGGTGCTGTTGGAAGCGTTCTAACTGCGTTCCTTAACAGACCTAAAAATCCCTCCAATAATAACCAATCTACTGCTACAACTGCCACTCCTGCCAGCCCCCAAGCTGTTGCTGTTGCACCCACCGATCGCACGACGCAACTATTCGCTCAGTGGGGTTGGACAAAAATTCCCTGTGCAATTGGAGCAGTGTTTATTAAAGGGCTAGAGACAGAAACAGTGTGTATAAACCCGACAAGTAGCATTCCTGCGGGGGAATACATATTCGATCTAGCTACTAATCAGCTTCAAGCTGTCGCGATTCAAACACCTGAACCCAGCCAAGCTATTACTACAGAGCTAATAGAGCGGGGAGAAGATTTAGTAGATATAGGCGACGACGAAGTAGATACTTCATCGGAGGAATTTGAGGAAGACAACTCAGAGTCAGAAGATTTTGAAGAAGATATTTAAGCTGTACAACCAACTATAAGTTTGCCGACAAGCTTTGTCATGGTTGGAATTGCTTAATGCACCCAAATAAAAACCTTTACTTACCAAATACATTGAAATTATGAACTGCAAAAAGATGTTACGCTTGGCGATCGCCGGATTAATTGTTACTCAAGTACCAGGTTTAGAAACTGTTTTCGCTAATCAATCTTCGCCTTTATCTCCATCAACAACTCAACTAGCCCAAACAAAGCCTGCTACGACTGCAAAGCCTGTAACTCCAGCGCCGACGGTAAAAACTCCCGCGCCCGTTACTACAATTAAAGCTCCAGCAACAACAACTACTACTGTTAAACCAAAACCTGTAGCCAGCAAAAAGCCGAGTAAAAATAAACTTACCAAACTTGTCCGTCGAGGAATTACATACAAATTTAGTTGCGTTAGCGGTACTACTACGGCTCTCGTATCGACAAGACCTGGCAAACAACCCAGCGCACCTATTCCATTGATTCGCTGGACAGATGCAGGGTCTAAAGAGTTTGGAGACAACTATACTCCCGAAGCGCGTTGTGCTACTGTTACAGCCCGATTTAATCGACATTTCATCAAAAAAGGTAAGGTAGTAGCAACTTTGCCAACTTTAAGAGTAGGGAAACTCAATCGACTAAAAGTAGTTTGTGCCTCTAGAGGTGCTTGCACCAGTGAAACCCTGTTATGGACGTTAAAGAGCGCCAATGCAAAAAACCCAGCTATTATCGCGCAACTAAGACAGTTGATTAAGAACCCAATAGCAGGAGTTGCGCCTATATTTGAAAGCGAAGATGACGAGGTAGCCTTTGAATCGGAAGATGCAGATGCGGTTGAAATGGAAGAAGTAATTGGGAGCGCGATCGCAACTCAACTTGAAAGCGAAGACCCAGAACTCGCCGCCGCCCTCGAAAGTGAAGATGCGGAACTTGAAAGTGCAGACGGAGAAGTTATAGCTGAAGATCCAGAACTTGAAAGCAGCGACGAGGCAGAATTGGAAAGTGCAGATCCAGAACTTGAAAGCAGCGACGAGGCAGAATTGGAAAGTGCAGATCCAGAACTTGAAAGTAGTGATAGCGAAGCATCTGAAGAACTGTAAATAACTAATAGCACTTGAGCCATACCAAAAGACTCTATCTAATAACTCATTAAGATAGTGTCTTTTGCAAACCACAAAGATGATTAAGTTTACAACGTTAATCTACACAACTTTAATTGTCATTGCCGTCTATCTATTAGCAACGGAGTTTGCAAATAAGGTTAATTTTACTCCAGTTCAAGCAGTACCTTTACAACCATCAAAGCCATCCGTAGCAAAAATCGCAAAAGCTACAACGGTGCGCTTAGTGGGAGAAGTTGTATCTGGTTCTGGTGTTATTGTTGCTCGGCAAGGACAGACTTATATTGTTGTGACTTGCGCTCATGTTGTGGATGCAGATACAGGAGAAGGCTTTAAGGTTTTAACTTCGGATGGGCGATCGCATAGCGCCCAAAAAGATAACTATTTCCAATTTGGCAATCTCGATTTAGCAGTAGTCAAATTTTCTAGCCGTAACAACTACAAATATGTCGCTCTAGGTCAATACCAAAATTTAACTAAAGGATCTTCTATTTACATAGCAGGGTTTCCCAATTTTCAATATCGCCTAGATACTTGGGAAGACACCTACAGTCAAGGCATCGATCCCTACCAATTTGCTCCGGGTCAGGTAGCCCTTTTACTCTCTCAACCTCTAGAAAATGGCTATCAACTAGGCATTAGTAATGATGTTGTTAATGGCATGAGTGGCGGCCCAGTGCTGAACGCGCAGGGTAAGTTAGTAGGCATTATTGGTCGTATTAAATACGCTCCTGGTGGCATTGAAGCTTATCACTTCGCTGATGGCACAGCACCGTCAAAAAAGTTATTTGAGCAAATTGAATCTGCTAGTTGGACTATTCCTGTAACGAATTTTTCTCAAGTGCCAAAAGCCTTTCTGCGTCAAGGCAAATAAATATGTTTCCTTCAAAACAGATAATTTTCAAGCTCATTACAGTAATAACTCTAAGTTTTTTACCTACTACACCTGTTTCTGCTCTCTCGCTAGAGGAGATTAACTCTATCGCCCGCCAAACTACCGTGCTAATTGCCCCAGGACTTACCCCCCAATTAGTTACAGAAATAGAAAATAATCGCAACAATCCTCTCTCTCGCAAAGCTGAAAAAGTGTGGAATCCAGGATCGGGCGTAATTATTGCCAAAGAAGGAAATAATTATTATGTATTAACCGTTGCTCACAATTTTTTTCAAAGACATTTAGATACTAAGTCCTACTGGGAACAATCTGGGGGCGCTCCTTATTATGGGATTCGCACTAGCGACGGACAAGTTCATGTAATTAGACCTGTAGACGATGGGCGCGGTTGTCCGCTACAAGGTCAACCTCAATTAGGTATCCTCGTACGTTTTGGCTGTCGCGATCGCTTTGTCCCCAAAACCGATACCGTCGATCGCAGTCCCAAAGGTGAAGACGATGTAAAAGGTACAGATTTAGCTATTGTTAGCTTTACCAGCGATAAAAACTATCCCATTGCTTCTCTTGGCGATGCTAATTCTATCCAACTAGGAGATACAGTTTATATTTCTGGCTGGCCTGACCCAGAGAAAGAGCCTACTGGAGAAATAGACGAAAAGGGAAAGCTAAAATGTCGTGATAAAGTAGCACGGCGACAGAGGCGTTTAGCTTGGGGAGTAGTAGAGGCAAAAATCGATCCAAGCGCGGAGAATAAGGGTTATACAATTTTTTATACCGATAACACTCGTGCAGGCATGAGCGGCGGGCCTGTATTTGATAGCAATGGTCGAGTAGTGGGCAATCACGGTCTAGGTCGAGCGGGTAAGCCTCAGTGCGGTGATGCTCCTCAGCAAACAGCTAGACTTGAATCGGAAATTCCGTTAGAATCTGATGCTGACCTAGAGACGGAAGCAGACTTAGAGACAGAAACCGAATTAGAGACAGAAACCGACTTAGAGGTTGAAGAAGCGGACTTAGAAGCGGAGGCAGACTTAGAGGTTGAAGAAGCCACAGTACCCGAAGAATCTAATTATACAAGTCTCATCAAAAAGTACAGTAGTTCTCAACAAGTTAACTTTTTTCTCAGTTTACTGTCTCAGCAAGCGGCTACTCTACCATTTAACCTCAATCCCCCTTCACCCGAACTAATTAAAGCAGGGTTAGTTGCTATTCAAGTACCTAAAGAAAGCGGCAAGGTAGAGTTTGATGCCCGTTCTGATACCTTCGACGATCCTAAAGATGTTGTAGAAAATATCTACAAGCTTTATTCATTCAAAATCGAAAATTTGTTGCGGGATTGTCCTTCGGGAGGTTCTGGCAGTTTGTTATTAGGCGATCGCACTTTTTGTAAAAACTGATGTATCGAAGTTTAATTAAACATCTAACTTTTTTCTGACCTTTTCCCAACCGTCAAATTTTATACATTGAGCTAAATTTATCTAGTTGGAGCAAAAGCTTAGTTTTTTTTTACAAGTGAAACCCTACTCTTAATATTTTTCGGAAATTTGCTTCACACGAAACCTATCAACATTAATTTGAGCTATATCGCTACACTGCTATGAAATCATCTTTGAGACTCCGCGCTGGTTTACTGTGTTGTTCTTACTTTTATCTCTGCTTGGCTACTGTCGGCAATGCTTTATTAGCAAAACCTGCCCAAGCACAACAAGACCCAACTTCAATTACCGAAGCTCAAGCCGCCGCCAAAGCACCATTTGGCGTATTAGAGAGTTTAGATGCTGGTCAAAGCCAAGAGTTGATTGTTGTTTACGACGACACCAAGATTCAAAAAGAAGCCGCAAATCTGCGTAGGCAACAAGCCTTAAGTCAAGAAAACTCGCAAATAGTAGCCTTCAAAGTCGCTCAGTATGCTAAGAAAAAACAGCAAATCTTATCTAAAGTAGGGCTAAGTGGCATTCAAGTAGTCAAAGATTACAGCCATTTACCTATGTCTTTTGTTCGCTTCCAATCGAAAGCCGCTTTAATTCGTTTCTTAAAAAATTCAGATGTTGTTAGAGTTTATAAAAATGAAGAAAACCAACCTCTCCTCAACCAAAGTTTACCTTTAATTGGTCAACCACCCGTAGCCGCAGCAGGACGTATAGGTAACGGCACAACAGTTGTGGTGATTGATACAGGAGTAGACTATAGGCACTCTGCTTTTGGTTCTTGCACTTCTCCTACTCAACCTAATGGGTGTAGAGTCGTATATGCCCAAGACTTCGGTATTGACGATAAGCAATTAGATAATGATGGACATGGTACGAACGTAGCGGGAATTGTTGCTGGTGTAGCACCAGGTACTCAAATTGCTGCTCTTGATGTTTTCGGTCCTAAAGGTGGATTTGATACAGATATTATTGCCGCCATCAATTGGTCGATTCAAAATAAGGCTGTCTACAACGTCGTAGCAATAAACTTAAGCTTGGGTGTGAGAGGTAGCAAAAATTCATCTATTTGTTCTGGTCCTTATACCCAAGCCTTTGCCAATGCTAGAAACGCAGGAATTATCCCTGTGGTTGCTTCTGGCAACGATGGCTTTGCAGATGGAATTAATACTCCAGCTTGTCATGCAGGGGCAGTTTCGGTGGGGGCTGTGTATGACTATGTAGGTTCTTATACGCGCAGTTGTACAGATAATTCTGTGGTTATAGATAAAGTTACTTGCTTTTCTAACAGTGCTAGTATTTTGACCCTACTTGCTCCAGGATCTAGCATTGATGCCGCAGGTCTTGAAAAAGGTGGTACATCGATGGCCGCACCGCACGTAGCGGGCGCTATAGCCGTATTGCGATCGCTCTTTCCCGGCGATACTATTGACAAAACTATTAGTAGGCTAACAAATACAGGCGTGCCAATCACCGATGCCCGCAATGGCATAGTTAAACCGCGTCTCAATCTTTTAGCAGCTAGTGAAACGGTTATCCCTCGACCAGTAAATGATAACTTTGCCAGTGCTATTCCAGTCAGTGGTAGTTTGGCGGCGGTGACGGGGACAAATACTGATGCAACTAAAGAAGCTGGCGAAGCCAATCACGCAGGGCTAAATGGCGGTAAATCTGTGTGGTGGTCGTGGACTGCACCAAAATCAGGCAACGTGCAAATTACAACCGAAGGTAGCGACTTCGATACCTTACTTGGCGTTTATACTGGAGCATCTGTTGCCAGCACAACCCAAATTGTCGCAGATGACGATAGCGGCGCTAATCGTACAAGTATAGTAACTTTTAATGCTGTTGCTGGTACTACTTACCACATTGCCGTAGATGGAGACAATGGCGAATCGGGAAATGTTGCTCTGTATATTAATGCGGTTATTCCTGCTACAGACTTTAACAACGATGGCAAAACGGATATTCTCTGGAATCGTGATGGATATCTCGCTGTTTGGCTGATGGACGGGATTAATTTAGCCAGCAGTGTAGAAACTGTTCCCAGCCAAGCAAATAGTACAAGCTGGAAACCTGTAGGTACGGGCGACTTTAACAACGATGGCAAAACTGATATTCTGTGGCGACACAGTGCGGGTTTTCTTTCTCTATGGCTAATGGATGGGACAAAGTTGATTAGAGGTTCTAATCTTAGTCCCCGTCGATTGTCTGACCTAAGCTGGAAAATTGTCGGTACAGGAGATTTCAACCGAGATGGTAATGCTGATATTCTCTGGCGCAGTGATGCTGGTTTTGTTTCTGTTTGGTTAATGGATGGGGCGAATTTACTTGGTGGCGTTGAACTCAATCCTAATCAAGTAACAGATACAACCTGGAAACCTGCGGCAACTGGCGACTTTAACCAAGACAGCAAAGTCGATATTCTCTGGCAACGCGATGATGGTTCTCTCAAAGTTTGGTTGATGGATGGGACTAACTTAACTAGCGAAGTTAATCTCACTCCCGTTGGAGATACAAGTTGGAAAGCTGTCAGCACTGGAGACTTCGATCGAAATGGTAAAACCGATATTTTGTGGCGAAATAGTGATGGTTATTTATCAGTATGGTTTATGGATGGAACTAATTTAGTAAGTACCACTTTTCTTAACCCCGATCGCATTCCTGCCGATACTGGTTGGAAGCCTGTAGGTACGCCTTAGTAATTGCAAACCCTAGAACTTCCTGCATAAATCCCCTTCCTCGCCCCCAATTTTCTCAGTTCTGGAGGAAATCGGATTTAGCGAAG
>QQTW01000309.1_pt1 | contig 29785 bp, 21 predicted proteins | sample 1904831 | NCBI WGS metagenome assembly QQTW01 (sample SAMN09435610, study PRJNA476489) | Subsurface metagenome, whole genome shotgun sequencing project.
GGGGATGGTTGGATTGCATCACTTGGCTAACCCCCCCCACCAACCATGACAGATCCCAATTCTACTGGAGCAGTATAAGACGCGCGATCGCTCATCCGACCACGCATATAGGGGTCGAGGGACAAGTAAATCGTGCGGTTGAGAACTTCGCCTTCCCCTGGTTCTGGAATTGGGGTTTCAACTAAGGTGAAATCGCTCTCTTTGGGTTCCCCCACTGGGCGGCTTTTGAGTAAGATTTGTCGGTTCATTGAACTAGACATTTATCATTCCTGCTAGATTGCTCGATTTTTCATCCCAGCCTACTAACGATTGCAGTTTACGATCGCACTTCTCAACATCTTTCATTAGATATAAGGTTTGACGGGATATTTATTTACCTTTGAGTTGCTGCGCCGTGACGCATTTGACTTATCTCTATTGGATGATGTTTTGAACAACGAATGAAATCACTATCGTTATGGACGCGCTCGATGCCACTGCTATGGGTAGCTGACTCGTCTGTTGGATTGAAAGGAGATTTCCAATGGGGTTGAACATCAAGGATCTGCGGATTGGCAGCCCTGCATTTACCGCCCTCGAACCTATTCCCAAGCGCTACACCATAGAGGGTGAAAATATTTCACCTCCACTAGAATGGAGCGGATTACCATCAGGAACTCAGCAACTAATATTGATTTGCCACGATCCAGACGCGCCGCTTGTTCGCGGGTTCACTCATTGGACGATCTACAACATTGGGCCAACCGTCACTGGGCTGGCTGAAGCAGGCGGCAGCAAATTCACTCAAGGCACGAACAGTACCGACAACCTGGGGTATACCGGACCTGCACCACCAAACGGGCATGGACTTCACCACTACTATTTTTGGCTGTACGCTTTGGACAAGGAACTCGACCTCAAACCAGGCTTGAACCGCGAACAACTCCTGGATGCGATCGCAGATTGTGTGATTGAGCAAGCGCGGCTGGTTGGGATTTACGAGCGCTGAGATTGGCAAATCTACCTGATTAGATCCGCAAATAACGACGAGATTTTTTAATATAAGGAGAAAAAATGTCAAATTCAGAAATGCTATACCGAGAACTCGGCAGTACAGGAGAAAGGGTTTCTGCGATCGGATTGGGTGGTTGGCACATCGGCTTGAAGCATGTTGACGAGGAACTGGGTATACGGATTGTTCGCACAGCAATCGATCGCGGCATCACCTTTATGGATAACAGTTGGGATTACAACGGTGGAGCCAGCGAGATTCGTATGGGGAAAGCACTGCGCGATGGCTACCGCGACAAAGTATTCCTAATGACGAAAATCGACGGTCGTTCCAAGAAAGAAGCTGCAAGACAAATAGACGAATCGCTGCAACGCCTGCAAGTCGATCGCATCGATCTCGTCCAACACCACGAAATCATCCGCTACGAAGATCCGCATCGAGTATTTGACGAAGAAGGGGCGAATGCTGCCTTCATTGAGGCGCAGCAAGCTGGCAAGTTGCGATACATTGGCTTTACCGGACACAAAGACCCCCATATTCATCTGCATATGCTGGAAGTTGCAGCAGAACACGGGTTTAAGTTTGATACGGCTCAGATGCCACTCAATGTAATGGATGCACACTACCGGAGCTTTGCCAAGCTGGTTGTACCAGAACTAGTTAAACAAAATATTGGCATTCTGGGCATGAAAAGTCTGGCAAACGGTATTCTTTTACGGTCAAATACTGTAACGCCAATTGAATGTTTGCACTATGCTCTGAATCTGCCTACATCAGTTGTGATTACGGGAATTGACAGCATGGAAATTCTCGACCAGGCGTTTGAAGCTGCGCAGACGTTCCAACCGATGAACGAGCAGCAGGAGCGACTTCTGTTAGCAAAAACGGCAGAAGCAGCATCGCGTGGTGAGTTTGAGCCATTCAAAACTTCATCGATTTTCGACAGCACTGCCCAAAATCCAAACTGGCTGGGAGAGGAGCCACAGCGCATTCAGCAGTTGATGTCGGCGTGATCTAGGCAAGAGTTAATGTAGTCTGCAAGAAGGGCGATCGCACTAACGTTAAAACTCAACGATGGCAAGTAATCTCTTCGGGGCGCGATCGCGAAGATCGTTTAGTTGCTTCGGTAGGTACTACTTGAAGCTACTTTTTGATCGAAATTGCAGATTACCTGTGCAACCTTTGCAACCACACCAGAATCCTTCATCCGCCTGCTCCAACACCATTGTAGACCGCCTACTAAACAATTAGATAGCGCAAATGAATTCATTAACTGTAAGCCCAGCAGTACGGATGAGACTACGCAATGTTCCTTTTGCAACTTCACGATGATTTGGAACAGATAGGGTTACTGCTTCAGCTTCTTTAACCAGGATGATGTGACTAGCACTCTGACGTGCAAACTTCCAACCGAAAGATTCAAACACACGAACAACTTCACGCCCACTGAGAACCGGAAGAGCAGATCTCCTATGACTACGCTGTAACTTCTACTTGATGCGTCTCTACGGTGAGCGGTAAACCAAGTTCTGCACGAACTTGAAGGCAAGCAGCGATCGCATCCTTGATATTTCCCAGGGCTTCTTCTCTTGTCTGACCTTGACTAACACAACCAGGAATACTGGGGCACTCAACAATCCAAACCCCATCTTCATCGCGATCAAGTATTACATTGAATTTCATACACTGTTGTTAGCAAGAGAGCCGTACTTATTTATTATTGTTACCAGCGACCATTTAATCCAAAAAAGCAGCCGAGCGCCCCTCTAAAAGTGCGATCGCTATTTGACAGTAGGTTGCTCCTCTCCTGTCCTGTGTAAAATGTGTTAGCGATGTCTGGCGACAAGCCGCTATGCGTCTATGCGTTACGTATCAAATCAACTTTGTACCTCACACAATCCAAATCGCCATCGGTATTTTGGCTTCTCTAGTCTTTGCCCAATTTGGTCAATAATTTGTTATGGATAGAGAGGAAGTGATATTGTCTAGGTTTTTGAGCGCAATTTGTTGATGCGTTCGGCAAGAGCTAAGGTAGTTTGGAGGATTGGCGAGATCGTACTAACACTTACAGATGAGCGGCAGCAGATACCCTCGAACTCAGCACCAATATCTCTGGGCTATCCGCTCCAACAAAGTGTTGGGTTGTTCGGTTGATATAAATGCTCGATCTCCTAAGTTTTTGCGATTTTAAGGTAATATAGCTTTTTAACTGTAGTACAGGCTTCCTATCAGCTGACCTATGCTAGTTAGAAAGATACATACCGAAAACCCTGAGAAAGAACAATGGAAAATGCTTCTACGCTTCTCTTATCCTGAAAGCGTCCAGAAATATTTCGATTCTCAAGGAGTTGGTGATAGGAATGATTCAAACTTGATTGAAAATATTTGCGCTTCAGTGCTGCAAGCCAAAGAGTACTTTGAAGCTTCAAAAGTAACTTCCCTACAAATTGCTCCTGTTTTGCTTTACTACGGCGCTACGAATTTACTTTCAGCTTTTGCTAGCTTGAAATTGGGTCAGGAGCTTGGTATCTCTGGTCATGGCATGAAAATTTCTGATCGTGATCTTGACCTAACAAATCTAGGTAATATCAAAATTACTCCCAGTGATTCTAGTAGAGGTTCACTTCCAATATTGAACAAAAGTTATGGTTCCAACATTGATATATGTCAAAAAGGTAGCTGGAGCTTAGTAGAGCTTTTTGGTACAATCCCAGATCTTCTAGATGATTTTATTAGCTATTTTCCTGGGGATGAACCATCAGTCATACCTATTGAAGAAGTATATACAGGGCAATACTACTTTGATAGATTTCCCATTGATTTTTTGTCTAAATTTAATGATCCAGAAAATATTTTCAACAGAATTGCTAACTACGGCAAAGCTTACTTACGACCTGAAATACAAAGTCAGTATGTAATTTTATATCGCAAATTAAACTATAAAGATGTATCTATTTATTCACTAATGGCTGAGAAATTTCTTATCGTTTCGCAAAAAAAACAAGGGGCAATGGTTTCTTTGCCAACGGAAATTGCGATATTAATGATTTTATTTTGTTTTGGATTTTTGTGTAGATATAAAGCGAGCTTATGGAACCCTTTTATTAGAAGTAGTTTTTCTGGAAAAAAGTTATTAATTGATGTTTTCTTAGATTATGTTCGCAGAGTAATTCCAAATTTAGCCTTAAATTATATTTATAATGAAAGATGTCTTTTTATAAATCAAATTGTTAGTCTTGTAGACTCATCACAAGAACATTCTAAAAAAGAAATTCAAGGACTAATAAGAAGCGAAGTTAACAAACTAGCCTCACAAAATGGGAAGTGGACACAATGAGTATTAGGTCAGAATGTTTCAATCTTTGCAAGCAGATTTGGAACGTACTATATCGTTCAAATGTTAATGATTTGATCATGACTTTGAGGGAAAGGGCAGGTTTTCGAGATTTAATACCAAGCTTCACTAAATATCAATTTTTGAGTCCGCTATATATTCACTACAATCAATCTAATTTTATAAACACTATATCTGGAGTTTCTCTATCTACAGATATACATCAACTTGCGAATACAGAATTAGATCTGCTTCACCAATGCCACTTCTTGATTAATTCCATTAATGAAAAGTGTCTTCAAAAAGTTATAGATAAATTTCCCGAACTTAAATCATGCTTGAATCCATACGACAGATTTATGAAACTAGAAGTTTCAGAATTTTCTATAGAGAGCCTTATCGACCCAAAATTAATTCAACCTTTAGTAGAATCTTTCCAAAAGCACGAAGCGTACCAGGGAATTTTAACTCAAATTCCCGAAGCACAAGTTCGACTTCAGGCTAGCAGCTTGCCCCAGAATCTCGAAAAGTTCTTTGGAGCGTTATACAAGAGTATTAATGATATCCCTTCTTGGGTAAAAGAAGTACCAGAAAGACATTCTGATGAATATTGGGCTTGTCGCTTGACTCATTATTCAGTGTGCATTAACTCTATTCTTTCAAATATTAATCAACTTATATATCAAGCCTTTCTAAGTAAGACCCTTGTCGTTCTTGATGAAGACAGCATAATCCATATTGCTGGACAAACATCAAATCTTGTGTGTGAAGAAACAACAATTACAATACAGGCACAAGAAACCACTATTTCTTGCCTACCATATGAGATTGTTTTAATTCAATATATGAGTGGTGAGCGTCAGGTTAAATCTTTTGCACAGATTATGACACTTACAGTCTCAATTGGGATTGGAAATCAAGGAATGACTCAGGAATTTGCTTTAAGAATGATTGATGAGTCCCTTAACCCTTACTTTGGATTAGTTGACAGAGGTTAAATAAGAAGATCGATTTCTTAAGGGAATTAATGCTATCTACGCCTAGCAATTCTCATCGAGACGCTTTGGCGATGTCTTAATGACAAGCCGCTCCGCTTCTACGCGCTAGTTGCATTTAATTTTTGACTCAAAGCCCGTGACGAGGATTGAACTCGTGACCTCACCCTTACCAAGGGTGTGCTCTACCACTGAGCCACACGGGCAAAACAGTTTTGGCTTTTAGATTTTGGATATCTCTTGTATCATACACTCAAAATCTAAGTTTTAGGTGGATGGGCCGAGCTGGATTTGAACCAGCGTAGGCGTAGCCAACGGATTTACAGTCCGCCCCCATTAACCACTCGGGCATCGACCCATTTCATCCACCGATTTGTAATCATAGCACAAGGATATTAAAAAAACACAAGTATTTTTTCTCTTTTTCCTTGTTACTAGACTAAGCGCTTGGTAACGAACGAAATACGGATGCGATCGCGTCTGCATAAAAGATTGGATAAAACTAACTCAGCAGTTCACCAGTCTCTTGCAACGAATGTAAACGGTAGTAAATACCTTCGCTGCGTAACAGTTCGGCGTGGCTACCTACTTCTACAATCCTGCCTCGATCCAGCACCACAATTTTATCTGCTTCCCGTACCGTACTCAGTCGGTGAGCAATGATAATGGTGGTGCGAGTCCCCAGAATCGATCGCATCGCTAGCTGAATCGAACGCTCAGACTCATAATCTAGGCTGGAGGTAGCCTCATCAAAAATTAGCACGTCTGGATTCACCAACAACGCCCTAGCAATCCCTAATCGCTGTCGCTGTCCCCCAGATAAGCGCACTCCTCTTTCACCCACTACCGTATAATAACCTTCAGGTAGTTGCTCAATTACTTCATCCACTCTGGCAATTTTACAAGCTGACTGCACCTGCTCAAAACTAGCTTTTGGATTGCCATAGGTGAGGTTATCCAACAAAGTACCATTAAAAACATCTACCTCTTGGTGAACGATCGCAAGTCTGCGGCGATAGCCTGCGACATCCAGTTGCCGAATGTCTTGCCCATCAATTAAAATTCGACCTGTATCTGGTTCAAAATATCGAAATAGTAGTTTCACCAAAGTAGACTTTCCCGAACCGGAGCGCCCAACCAGTGCCACTGTTTGATATGGTTCAATTAACAAATTAATATTTTGCAGCACGGGACGACTGGGATCGTAGCTAAAACTTACATCAGAAAGTTCCACTTTGCCTGTGAAACTATAAGGCGAATCATTTAATCCTGGTTCTACCAAACTAGCTGCGTCCACCCCTGTGGGCTGCTGCATAAATTCGTGATAACGCAGCATTGAAGCATAGCGACGGGCAAAAATCTCTGCCAGGTTATTAATCGGTTCCAACTCAGCATAAGCCATGCTGGAAACGGTTAAAGTGGTAACGAAATGACCGAGTGAAATTTCACCTTTTACTGTAGCTACCAGCACCATACCTAGCATGGCAAATACACAAAATTGAATGATAGTTCTTTGCCAAGTGCTTAATTTGATGTAACCAAGGTGAATTCTGTAGATTACTACTTTAAACTCGCGGTCAAGCCTTTGCCTTTGGCGTTTCATTTCTTGCGCTTCTGTGGCAAATGCTTTAACAGTTTTGATGTTTGTAACAATTTCTGAGGTGCGGCTTTGAGTATTTTCCATGTACTTATCAAGTCGCCGTTCTTGTTCCATCAACTGCCGTAAGTCTCGCAGGCTCAAGCCCAGGATAACCACGAACGAAATTAGAAATAGTACGGCAATCCGCCACTCTATCAATAAAATAATTACAAAAATTCCCAACACTCGAAACAGCTTAGGAATCAACTGTCCGGCTATTTCTGGGTAAGTAAAGGTATGATTTTCTAAACCTCTGGCAATACGCCCAGCAATGCGTCCGGGGTTATTTTCATCGTAAAACTCTAGCGGCAGAGTGAGAATTTTTTCTATTGTTTTTTTGAAGTTATCGCGCCGAGAACGTAAGGCAATATCCCAATGGAAAAACAAAGTTGTCCACAGTTGAATCGGTGCTTTAACAACGGTGACAAAGAAGATTAACCCCATTATTACCGATAGAGATAAAAACCGATTTTGTGGTATTTGGGCAATGTTGGCAACTGTTGCGATCGCCTGTTGGATAGGACGATCTAGCGGTTGATTTGACAGTATATTTAATAGCTGTCCAATCGCATAGGGTACAATCAATTCAACAACTTCAAAGATAGTTGCTGCTGCAATACTAAACAGCGCGATCGCTTTATAAGGTCGGTAGTATTTGACAAGATCTTGAAATTTTGCCATGATGCTTGGGAGCCGAACTCTTCTGCACGGCGCTATCTGCTTTGATACTACATCATACTACACTATTATTAAGTTTTTGCAAAAATTGGTCTAGTTCAATTTGATCAAGATATTAGTTAGGTAGAAAAAGGCATCGTCAAAGAACCTAAAAACCAGGCGCAAGCAGCCGATAAAATTAATACTATGTTAGGGTTATTGAGTGAGAAATAAATTCGGCGTTAGTGTTTGTTAGAATTAGTACAGACACCTCTTTGGATGGCATCTCTATATCAATTCTTTCTGGAGAGACTTAATGTCTATCTATATAGGCAATTTACCTGATGAAGTCACAAAAGACGATCTCAGTGAGGTTTTTAGTGAATATGGAACGGTAAAGCGGATTCAGCTACCCGTCGATAGAGAAACAGGTCAGCTTCGCGGCTTCGGTTTCGTAGAAATGGACCCAGAAGAAGTAGAAACGACTGCTATAGAAGCACTTGATGGCGCTGAATGGATGGGGCGAAGTCTCAAAGTTAGCAAAGCAAGACCCCGCGAAGAAAGAAACAATCGTTCTGGTGGGAACTGGGGAAACAACAGTGGAGGATCTACCTCTGGCCGCCGCTATTAAGTAGTATAGGCTAGATCTGAAGGTGTAGGTGCGATTTTAAAAGGTGAAATTCTTAGTTAGGGGCGATCCTTCGCTCCTTGGGTAACTCAACTTTAACACACAATGCGCTCTCTAGTTTAGTATCAGATTCAAACCATACCGCAATGGAAGTAAATTAGTAGAGGGTGTTAGTGTTCGATTTACTTGGGGGAAGTGTAATCTCCCAGCCGTTGAAGCCAAATAAGAAGGAGACAAGATGACCCAAGTGATTCTAGGCGAGAATGAAAGTATTGATTCAGCTTTGCGTCGGTTTAAGCGTCAAGTCTCCAAAGCCGGAATTTTTCCAGAAATAAGGCGTTTGCGTCATTTTGAAACCCCAATTGAGAAACGCAAACGCAAAGAAATCGCCAGAAGGCGTAGAAAAAGACGTTTCTAAAGCGCTAGTAATTTATGTGAGTATGGCAGTTTATCCAAAGAAGTTTAGCTAACTGCCCTTCTCACCGCCGAACAAACAGAGTAGTCTGTTAGAGAAATCTCACAAACAGCTTACTACTTTTAGCCGGATAAGATTTAATTTTGCGCCTCCTCATGGGGAAAAAATTCGAGACGATAGCGATAGAGCGCAACTGGCCCTGAACCAGCAGTAAAGTAATCTGGATCTTGGGGTGAAAGGTAGACAGCTGTAGCTTGATCGGCTTCAATAGTTGGAATTGAATTAGGTAGATATTGGTAAGCAGTAGTAGATTCCGCTTGATTGAAAAAGGGGCGACCTCCTGTTGAACGAAATTGTTGTTGAAACACTTCACTAGTAATGAAATTATTTGCATTTGGGGTTTCAATTGCTCTACCAGTCACAATTGAAATTAACTGACGTTCTCCTTGCAGTAAAGTTATTTGACGATTAGGAGACTGAGGATCGACTTTAACTGCAACTACAGCGCGATCGCCCAAATAAGCCCGTGCTAAATTTAATCCATTAAAAGCCCGATCCGCCACTACAGCCGATTGCACCTTCACAAGCTGGGGAATCAACTTTAAAGATGATCCTGGCCAACGATTCAAACCAAACCGCACTCTAAATTTAACTGGTTGATTCAGATAACGGCGGTTCCCCTCAAAACCAGGAGTGACAATATCTGGTGCTAAAGGCGCAACCAAATCCACCAGCGTACTTGTAACATCCCAAGTTCCACTCATCCACTCTGGATAGATTAAATCTCCTTGCACCGCTTGCACCGATGGTTTATTCCAATTGGGAAAACTAGCTAAGCGATCGCTCAGCTGCCCCGCTGTTGCCTCTGAACACCACAGCAGCACCAAAACTAAACAAAAACCCCAAATTATTCTCAAAACTCTTCTGTGCGATCTCTGTGCCTGAAGTGGTTTCATAGATTACAAACTTTCAACAGGCGCAGGCTCCCACACCTCCCCATATTGTTCCCGCAGAGCGTGCCAAGCCTCCACTTGCCCAGGCTCATATTCTCCTGGTTTACCCCATTGCAGAAACAAACTCAAGCCTGGCTGCTGCTGCCGATCCAAAAAACGAATCGCATAGGTTGTAAAATTACCCCGCTTTGCTTCACCAGTTTCAAACTTCACCTGCCCAATCTCATCCATATTCAGGTGAAATTCAAACCCCTCCGTATGCATATTTGCATACTTACCCTTGGGCAACTCAGCATAAAACAGCTTTTGTAACTTACCACGAGCTTCCAACACAGCAGCATTGCTAGTCACAATCAAACGTAAGGTTGAGAGAGTTTCACAGGCTTCTAAAAATTCTTTGAGAGTAGCAGTCATAATCAGGGGTGAGGAGTGGGGAGTGAGGGGTGAGTAAAGAGTTACGGAAAGGATGAATTATGAATTATTAATTCAGTATTGCTGCATTTATCATTGCTGCATTTATTATTTCTCGTATTGTTCGTATGCAGCAACAATCCTTTGAACTAAAGGGTTGCGGACAACATCTTTTTGGGTAAATTCACACAAAGCAATACCTTCAATATGTTGTAGGATTTTCAGAGCAACTGCTAGTCCAGATTGCTGATTCAGTGGCAGATCGGTCTGAGTCATGTCACCAGTGACTATCATTTTGGAACGGAACCCCAACCGCGTCAAAACCATTTTCATTTGGGCTGGTGTAGTGTTTTGGGCTTCATCCACAATCACAAAAGCATTGTTGAGAGTGCGACCCCGCATATAAGCTAAGGGAGCCACTTCAATTACGCCTCGTTCCATCAAATTAGACATTTTTTCTGGATCGATGAACTCATATAAGGCATCGTAGAGGGGACGGAGAAAGGGATCGATTTTCTGTTGTAAGTCTCCTGGTAAAAAGCCGAGTTTTTCCCCTGCTTCCACTGCGGGACGAGTTAAGATCAAGCGTTCGTACTGATTCGCTAGCAGTGCTTGAGCCGCAACCGTAACAGCAAGAAAGGTTTTACCCGTACCAGCAGGGCCAGTGCAGAAGGTGAGGTCATGTTTGAGGATTTGTTGAATGTACTGTCGCTGGCGGAAGGTTTTGGCGCGAACTTCATCACCTCCACGAGTGCGGGTGAGGATATCTCGTTGTAATTCTTGCAGTTCGTCTTGTCGCTGTGTATCCAAAGCTTGTCTTGCCGTGAGAATATCTGCACTAGAGATGCTCTTGCCTTTGGCCCAGAGGTCTTCAAGCGATCGCACTAACTGACTGCACAGTTGAATTTGCTTGTCGGTTCCAGAAATGTATAATTCTTGTCCGCGCAGTACCAAGGTGGCTCCGGTTTGCCGTGCCAAGCTTTTAAGATTTTCTTCACGTTCGCCTGAAAGAGCGATCGCGCTTTCTTGATTTGGCAGCACAATTGTCGATACCTCTGCCATAGCAGTTGTTATTTGTTAGTTATTTATTATTTCTTATGCTAGTCCTATTTTTTATTACTCCCCCTACTCTGTTGCTTCCCCAGTCCTCAAAATCTGGAGTATTTAACCCAAGATACGATAAAGGGGCTAGTTCTACCAGAGAACCAACCCCTCACCGCTATTAGGTGTCGTTTGTTATTTGTCCAAAGTCACTTGTTGAATGTCTGTGCGCCTGCGGCAAGCCACTAGCACGTCTATGTTTAACACCAATGACTCTTGACAATTAACAAGTAATCGCGAACTTGCTATTGAGAGCGCGATCTGAGCGTAGGTTTGGGGTTGTTGCCGCGCTGTTCTCTGGGTTGTGCCTCAACTGAGCCAGTTTCAGCTTCTTCCCCATCAGACATACTGCTGAAAGCCCCGCTACCGTATACGTCCAGATAAACCGAATGTCCAGCTAAGGCAGCAGCTGCGGCAATTACAGTCCGAATACTCTGAATGTTACGCCCACCTCGACCAAATACTCGCCCTTTGTCTTCACCTTCAAAGGCGACTCTAATCCAAACTCGTGAAGTGCTTGCAGAGAATTCGCAATCCACGCTCAACGAGTCTGGGGACTCTAAAAATGGCTGAATCAAAAACTTTACTAGTCCAGTGTAATCAGGTTCTTTGGCTGAGCTTACACTTTGACTAGTAGCCTTACTGGTTGGCTGCGGTACTGAGCTGTTCAAAGACATTAGCTTTTTCTAGGATGCGACGCACGGTATCGGTAGGTTGAGCGCCTTGTTGAAGCCGTTTAACAATTCCCGATACATTTAACTGAGTTTCGTCCGTTCTGGGGTTGTAGAAGCCTAGTTCTTCTAGGGGGCGACCCTCACGGCGATCGCGACTGTTAATCGCAACAATGCGGTAACTTGCTTCCCGCTTTTTTCCGTATCGCTTCAATCGCAATTTGATCATGTTGAAGTGTAATTCTCCTATCGGTAGCTATTGGCTTTGGGCTTGCTCAACGTTCGACGCTTTTCCCAAGAGCGTGAAACTTTGAGTTTGAGATGCTGAATAGATAATTGTATCACTTCCAACCCCTTTACTTCTAGTAGTCAGCATGAAGGATGAAGGCTGAAGGATGAAGGATTAATTTCATACTTCACACTTCACACTTCACACTTCATACTTTTTTAAGCCCTAAAGTGTGCCAAAGCCTTTTTTCTTTTTCTCCTTCTTTTTCTTCTTCGCAGCAGCACCGCCACCGTCACCGTAGCCCCGCCAACCGGGTGCGCTAGGACGACCGCCTGCTGCTGCCATTGGATTGCCCATACCGCCAAACATTCCAGGCATACCAGGAAAACCACCTTGCCCCATTTGTTGCATGAGCGATCGCATTTTTTGGAAGTCACCTACCAACTTGCTGACATCGCTTTCTTTGTAGCCTGAACCCCTGGCTATTCGCTTGCGCCGACTGGGCGAACTTGCCAATATATCGGGATCGCGGCGTTCGTGGGATGTCATTGAATTAATCATCGCCTCACACCGCTTTAGCTGGGTTTCTCCCTGCTTGAGCTGATCGTCTGAGAGTTTATTCATCCCTGGAATCAGCTTCATAATTCCTCCCAGCGATCCCATATTCTTCAGCAGTCGCATCTGCTTGAGGAAGTCTGTGAAGTCGAACTTAGCCGCAAGGATTTTCTCCTGCATCTTCTCAGCATCAGCAAGATCGAATTCCTCCTGCGCTTTTTCTACCAGCGTCAGGACATCGCCCATGCCTAAAATACGGGAAGCCATGCGATCGGGATAAAACGGTTGCAGCGCCTCGACTTTTTCACCCACGCCGACAAACTTAATCGGCTGTCCAGAAATCCGCCGCACCGATAGTGCTGCACCACCGCGACTATCTCCATCCAGCTTGGTGAGAATTGCTCCCGTGATCCCAATCTGTTCGTGAAACGTGCGGGTAAGATTTGCTGCCTCTTGTCCTGTCATAGCATCCACCACCAGCAGCGTCTCGTGGGGTTGGACAGTTTCTTTAATCTGGGCTAACTCCGCCATCATGTCTCGATCGATCTGGAGGCGGCCAGCAGTATCAATAATTACCGTATCTACACCTTCGGCTTTGGCTTTTTCTACTCCCTGGCGGGCAATTTCCACAGGATTGGCATCGCTTCCCAATTCAAACACTGGCACATCAATTTGCTTACCCAGTGTCACCAATTGGTCGATGGCGGCTGGGCGATAAACGTCTGTCGCCACCAACAAACAACTGCGATCTAATTTACGCAAGTGCAAAGCCAGCTTTGCTGTAGCTGTGGTTTTTCCCGTCCCCTGCAACCCAGCCATCAATACAATCGTTGGAGGCCGATCCGCCTGCATTAGGGGAACATTTGTTTCCCCCATCACTTCTAACAGTTCGTCATAAACAATTTTGATGAACTGCTGATCCGGGCGCACACCAGAGATCACCTCCGATCCCTGTGCCTTTGCTTCGACTTCAGCAATAAAATCTTTGACTACCTGTAAATTTACGTCTGCCTCCAACAAGGCACGGCGCACTTCCCGCAATGCCTCTTGAATGTTGGAGTGGGAAATCTTATCCTGTCCCCGCAGCTTTTTCCAGGCGGAATCTAAACGATCGGCAAGTGCATCAAACATAATTCGTCAAATATGAAAGCGATCTTGATTTGGGAAGCAAATTTTTTGTGGGCTATATATATAGGTTAGATGCTAATTAATACAACTAGATTTGCTTTGGGCTACTAATAGGCGCGCTTAAACGCAACTTTATATTTTGGCTGCCCAAATTGAAATTTCTTTTCCTGCATTTCCTGCTGTTTTTCTAGCTGTGCTTCCCAGCTTATTTTGTTAAGTTTTGTTAAAAAATAGCATTTTGTAGTTTTAGATACAGAATTGATATGTTAAATTTAAAATGTGAAATAAAGCAGTCAATAATAAAGAACACAGAGGAATTCATTATGTCTACTCAAGAACAAGCTCGCGCTTTAATGATGCGTCACCACCATGTAGTTAAGAACCGCCAACAGGCTATGCTTAGCCGTGCAGCAGCTGAAATTGGTTGTGAAGGTGTAGATGGAAACCAAATTCAAGACAAGTCCCAGTCTAGCCGCACTAACTAAAATCGCAGACCGGGCAATATGAGCTAATTGGTATGCTGAATCAATTGCTCAAGGTTTAATCAATTCAAGTATTGTAAATATATTAATGGGGCTTTTCTTGTTTGAGGAGGAAAGCCCCAAGCTTTTTTGGGGTTAAAGTAGGATGTTGCTTGCAACGTCTGCTCTAATTAAATTACAGTGGAATATCTATCTTTGCAGTTATGTCAATGCAGCTTTTGTTAGAGAAGAAAGAAAAAACAATTCAACCTTTATCTATCTAGATGTAGATAAAGTTTATACTTTACCTTAGTTAAAAAGAGTAAGCTAATTACGCAGGCAGATTCATTGATGACTTCAGTCGGATCGGGCCCAAACATTTCTGAAGAAGTTTTTGTCTTTCCTGCATCCTTTGCACAACAGCGGCTTTGGTTTTTTGATCGCTTATTTCCCGGTACTGCGTTCTACAACGTGCCAACTGCGATCCGTCTGACAGGTGTGCTTGACTTAGCGGCGCTGGAAGAAAGCTTCAATGAAATTGTGCGTCGTCATGAAGTATTGCGTACTACCTTCGGAACGCAAGAAGGGCAACCCGTACAATTAATCGCATCTGATTCAAGAGTGTCTATAGCACTAATAGATTTACAGCAGTTGCCTGTTAACGAACGAGAAGCAGCAGCGCAACAGACGATCGCGCAGGAGATACAACAGCCTTTTAACTTGGCTCAAGGTTCTTTGCTACGAGTAACGCTGTTACAACTCAACAGTACAGAGTATGTGCTGCTGATTAATCTCCACCATATTGTCTTTGACGAGTGGTCGATCGCGCTTTTAATTCGAGAACTGGGACTGCTATACTCAGCTTTTAGCGCGGGCAAGCCTTTATCTTTGCCAGAACTGCCGATTCAATATGCAGACTTTGCTCACTGGCAACGTGAGTGGTTGCAAGGAGACGAGCTAGAGTCACAAATGTCTTACTGGCGATCGCAGTTGCAAAATCTGTCTGTTCTAGAGATCGGAAGCAACCGTTCCCGCCTAAACGAGCCTTGCAATCGCGGAGCTACCCAGTTGCTAGAGTTGCCCCTCGATCTATCCCAAGCGCTGTTGGCACTAAGCCAGCAAGAAGGCGTGACGCTGTTTATGATTTTACTGGCAGCGTTTCAGGCATTGCTGTATCGCTATACGGGGCAGACAGATATTGCCGTCGGATCGCCCATTGCTAACCGCAATCGGCGGGAATTAGAAGACTTAATCGGGTTTTTCGCTAATAGTTTAGTCCTACGAACCGACTTATCAGGCAATCCTACTTTTCGAGAGCTGCTGTTTCGAGTGCGACAGGTTGCAGTAGGAGCCTATGCTCATCAAGATTTGCCGTTCGAGAAACTGGTAGAGGAGTTGCATCCAGAACGCAAAGTCAGCCGTAATCCATTATTTCAGGTGGTATTTGCACTTCAGAATGCACCAATAGAGCAGCTAGAACTACCAGGGCTAACGCTTTCATCTTATAAGTTTGAGATTACAACCGCGCGGTTCGATCTGGAGTTTTATCTGTGGGAGTGCGCGGATAACTTCAGGAGTTTGTGGGGAGATGGATGGCAGCAGTCAGAGGGATTGCGGGGTGCTTTAGTTTACAACACCGATTTGTTTGAACGTGATGCGATCGCCCGGATGCTCCAGCACTTTCAAACGCTGTTAGCTGGTGTGGTTGCCAATCCAGATACGCATTTGGCAGATATTCCTATTTTGAGTGTAGCAGAACAGCATCAACTCTTAGTCGAGTGGAATCAAACCGAGCGCGATTATCCAGAACTATGCATTCATCAACTGTTTGAGAGCATTGTAGCGCAAAGCCCAGAGGCGATCGCTGTCAGCTTTGGAAAACAAAAATTTACTTACCAGCAGTTAAACAGCGGTAGCAACCAACTAGCGGATTATTTGCGAAAACTAGGTGTAGGCTCCGAAACGCTGGTAGGTATCTGCATGGAACCTTCCCCGATAATGGTTGCAGGTTTGCTAGGTATTCTCAAAGCTGGAGGAGCTTATGTTCCACTAGATCCAACTCATCCACCAGAGCGATTGCAGTTCATGTTGGAGGATGCTCAAGTATCTGTGCTATTGACGCAACGCGATTTTATTAGTAGAGACGCGAAATTTCACGCCTCTACAATCCAAAATCCAAAATCCAAAATCCAAAATCTAAAAGTTGTTTGCCTGGAAAGGGATTGGGAAGCGATCGCGCTAAGTAGTGAGGAGAACTTAATTAACCACACAACCGTAGATAACCTTGCCTATGTAGTTTACACCTCTGGTTCAACAGGTACACCAAAAGGCGTTGCAATAACTCATCGAGCAGTGAATAGATTAGTTTGCAACACTAACTATATTAGTTTAGAACCAGGGGATAAAGTCGCTCAATGCGCCAATATATCATTTGATGCCGCAACGTTTGAGATTTGGGGCGCACTTTTAAATGGAGCGCAATTAGTTGGTATTAATCGAGAAGTTACACTTTCCCCTCAAGACTTTGCCCAAGAAATTCAACAGCAAGAGATCGATGTCCTGTTTCTGACAACCGCCTTATTTAACTCTATAGTGCGGGAAGTGCCAACAGCGTTTCGTTCGCTGCGCTACTTACTGTTTGGTGGTGAAGCAGTTAACGTAAGGTGGGTGAAAGCGGTGAAGCAGCACGGCGCACCTGAACATTTACTTCATGTTTACGGCCCAACTGAAAACACCACCTTTACTTCCTGGTATGAAGTGCAAGATGTAGCAGCAACATCAGTTCCGATTGGACGAGCGATCGCCAATACCCAAATCTATCTGCTAGATGCCTACCTAAAACCCGTCCCCATCGGAGTTACAGGAGAAATCTACGTTGGTGGTGATGGATTAGCACGAGGCTATTTGAATCGTCCTGATTTGACAGCAGAGAAATTTATTTTGAATCCTTTCTATGGTAGTGGTGAGTGGCCAGTGGCCAGTGGCGAGAGATGTAGACAAGGAAAAGGGGAAGAATCAAAAATCACGCCACTTGCTTCAAGCCGGGAAAAGAGTCCACCGCAGTGGCGACAAAATCTAAAATCCAAAATCCAAAATCCAAAATCAGAACGCCTCTACAAAACCGGAGATCTTGCCCGCTATCTTCCCGATGGTAATCTTGAATTTGTTGGTCGCACCGACTATCAAGTAAAGTTGCGGGGTTTTCGGATTGAGTTGGGCGAAATTGAAACGGTGTTAAACCAGTATCCGGCTGTGGAAAAAGCTGTTGTCGTGGTGCGGGAAGATGAGACTTGCGATCGCACTTTAGTTGCTTATATCGTTTGCAATCAAGAACTGAACTTAAGAACCAGCGATCTGCGAAGTTTCCTCAAGACGAAGCTGCCAAATTACATGATACCCTCTGCTTTTGTAGTCTTAGAGACGTTGCCACTGACACCAAATGGTAAAGTAGACCGTCAAATTCTTCCTGCACCTGACTTTGCCTCAACTGGATTGCCAGAGATTAGCCAGCTACCACAAACGTCAGTTGAAGCCGAGTTAGCGCAGATATGGGCTGAAATTTTAGGGTTAGAGCAAGTAGGCATTAGCGACAATTTCTTTGAGTTAGGCGGACATTCGCTCTTAGCCACACAGCTAGTTTCAAGAATACGCGATCGCACTCAAGTAAAAGTGCCGTTACGCAGAATATTTGAAACACCAACCATTGCAGAATTGGCTCAGTATATCGAGGCTATGAGTGGGGCGGATCGGGATTTACAAATGGCTAGTACTATGACAATTGCCTCCCAAAATCGTGAGGAGGTGGAATTTTGACGACAGTTGAATTTTTAGCTCACCTGCGCTCTTTAGATATTCAAGTTTACGTCGATGCCGAACGCTTGCGCTGTAATGCCCCTGAAGGAGTATTAACTCCGCAGCTACGTGCAGAGATATCCGAGCGCAAATCTGAGTTGATCGCCCTGCTGCATGGGGCATCTCAGTTCAACGGGGCTGTTCCCCAACTTGCAAGGCGCGATCGCGATCGCGTATTACCCCTCTCCTTCGCTCAACAGCGATTGTGGTTTCTAGATCGATTAGCCCCTGGAAATCCTTTCTACAACGTACCTTTCTCAGTTCGCTTGCAAGGGAAGCTTGACTGCTTAGCTCTGAAGCAGGCGTTTAATGCGATCGTCCAGCGCCACGAAGCCTTGCGTACCAACTTCGTCAAAGTAAATGGACAACCTGCTCAAATCATTTCCGCCAACTTCAATGTATCTCTACCGATTGTAGATTTGCGGCATTTACCCGCAAAAGAGCGACAATTGGCAGCAGGGCAAATTGCAACAGAATCAGCCCAACAACCTTTTAATCTAGCTAGCGATCCACTGCTGCGAGTGAAATTGTTGCAACTAGATCAAACTGAATATGTCCTGTTGCTAAATCTGCACCACATTGTTTCAGATGGTTGGTCGCTAGGTGTGCTAGTGCGAGAACTGAGCGCGCTCTATACTGCCTTTAGTACAAATCAATCGTCTCCTTTACCACAACTGCCGATTCAATATGCTGATTTTGCTCAGTGGCAACGGCAATGGTTGCAAGGGGAGGTGCTGGAGTCGCAGTTGTCCTATTGGCGATCGCAGCTAGCGGATTTGACTCTCCTGAATCTTCCCACTGACCGTCCCCGGCTTGCTATCCAAAGCTATCGAGGCGCAACCCAAAATCTGGAGCTATCAAAAAGCCTAACTGCCTCACTGGAAGCCCTAAGTCAGCAACAAGGCGTGACGCTGTTCATGACGTTGCTGGCAGCATTTCAAACATTATTATCTCGCTACACGGGACAGTCAGATATTGCAGTCGGATCGCCTATAGCTAACCGCAACCGCGCTGAACTAGAACCATTAATTGGCTTTTTTGTCAATAGTTTAGTGCTGAGGACAGATTTATCCGATAAACCCACCTTTCGGGAACTGTTAGGACGAGTGCGACAGGTAACACTGTCAGCATACGAGCATCAGGATTTGCCTTTTGAGAAGTTGGTAGAAGAGTTGCACCCAGAGCGGGACCCCAGCCGTAATCCATTGTTTCAGGTCGTCTTTGCCCTCCAGAATGCGCCGATGCAACCGTTGGAGTTACCCGGATTGACACTAAACCCACTCAAGTTTGATGTTACCACCACACGGTTCGATCTAGAGTTGCATTTGTGGGAGCGCGATCGCGGGTTGAGTGGCTTATGGGAGGAATCATCCGAAGGAATTAGCGGCTTTGTAGCATATAACACAGATTTGTTTGATGCTGAGACGATCGCCCGATTTACAACTCACTTCCAAACACTGTTAGAAGGCATTGTTGCCAATCCCGATATCTGCATTGCAGACTTACCCCTGCTAAGTGCAGCAGAACGCCATCAGCTATTGGTGGAATGGAATCAAACCCAGTGCAATTATCAAAATAATCTTTGCCATCAACTATTTGAGGCACAAGTAGCAAGAACGCCCGATGCTGTTGCAGTTGTCTTTGAGGAGGAGCAACTAACTTACCAAGAATTGGATCGACGCGCTAATCAATTAGCCCACTATTTGCAGCAATTGGGCGTGACTTCTGAAGTTTTAGTGGGGATTTGTATCGATCGCTCTTTAGAAATGGTTGTGGGTATACTAGGCATTTGGAAGGCGGGTGGAGCTTATGTACCCCTCGATCCAAATTATCCCAGCGATCGCCTGAAGTTCATGCTTGCCGATACTCAGGTGGCGATCGTATTAACGCAACAATCCTTAACCTCCCTTGGTTTCCTGGCTCAGCCTGAGAACGAGTCACCCAAATTCGTCAATCCAAAATTGATTTGCCTGGATAGTGACTGGCAAGACATCGCCACCCACAGCGATGAAACTCCAAACAGCAACCCAGCAGCAGATAACCTAGCTTACGTCATTTACACCTCTGGCTCGACTGGAAAACCAAAAGGCGTTTTAGTAGAACATCGAGGGCTTTGCAATGTAGTCAAGGCTCAAATTCAGGTATTTAACCTGCAACCAAACAATCATATTCTACAATTTAGCTCCCTGAGTTTTGATGCGTCCATCTTCGAGATCTTATTGGCGTTTGGTGTCGGTGCTAGCCTTTACATCCCAGGCAAAACAGCTCGTTTACCTGGAGCGGAGCTAGTTCAGTTTTTGCAATCCCAGGCGATCGACACTACCATTATCCCCCCTGCTGTTTTAGCAGTTTTACCAGCAGCAGAACTGCCAGAACTCCAAACAGTTATTGCAGGCGGTGAAGCTTGTACTAACGAGATTGTGAAGCAATGGGCTGTGAATCGCCGCTTCTTCAACGCTTACGGCCCAACAGAAGCGACAATCTGGGCAACGGTTGCTCAGTTAAAGACCCCTTCAAATAACAATTATAATAAGCCTTCCATTGGCCGTCCCGTTGCTAACACCCAAATTTACCTCTTAGACGCTCACCTCCAGCCTGTGCCAATTGGGGTAATTGGTGAAGTATACATTGGTGGTGATGGGCTGGCGCGGGGCTATTTGAATCGTCCTGACTTAACGGCGGAACAGTTTATTTCCAATCCTTTCAGAAAGGCTGAAGTCAGAAGGATGAAGGATGAAACAGAAAATCCACTTCATACTTCATCCTTTACACTTCATCCTTCAGAACGCCTTTACAAAACCGGAGATCTCGCCCACTATCTTGCTGATGGCAATATTGAATTTGTCGATCGCATTGACGATCAAGTGAAGATTCGGGGCTTCCGGATTGAATTGGGCGAGATTGAGGCGCTGCTGAGCCAACACCCAGCAGTACGAGAGGCTGTGGCAATCGCCCACGAGAACGCATCTAGGGATAAGCGCATAATTGCCTATATCGTACCAAATCAAGATTTACCCAAAGAATTCCCACAATTGCAGGATGAGCAGGTTAGGCAGTGGCAGAATCTCTATGACCAAACCTATCGCCAGCCTGCTGCAAACAGCGATTCTACTTTCAACATCGTTGGCTGGAACAGTAGCTATACAAGTCAACCAATTCCAATGCAGCAAATGCAACAATGGGTGAGCGATCGCTCTGAGCAGATTTTGGCTTTGCAGCCCCAACGAGTATTAGAAATTGGTTGCGGTACTGGTTTACTGCTGTTTCAAATTGCACCACACTGCACCCAGTACTGGGGAACTGACTTTTCACCTGTATCCATCCAATACCTTGAGCAGCAGCTAGGAAGGCAAGCATTACCTCAAGTAAAGCTGCTGACTAAGATTGCAACTGATTTTGAAGGTATAGAAGCAAACACATTTGATGCCGTAATTCTCAATTCTGTCGTGCAGTACTTTCCTAGCCAGGATTATCTACTGCAAGTGCTTGATAGGGCAATTCATACTGTTGCTCCTGGTGGCTTCGTTTTCATTGGCGATGTGCGGAATCTACTGCTGATGTCAGCTTTCCATGCCGAGGTACAACTGCATCAGGCAGATAGCGCCGTTAGCCGAGAGCAGTTGCAGCAGCAGCTTAGTTTGGCGATATTTCAGGAAACGGAACTGTTAATCGATCCTGCTTTCTTTCACGCCTTAAAACAGCGGTTTGGGCGAATCAGTCATGTTCAAGTTGAGCTAACACGCGGTCGATATCATAACGAATTGACTCAGTTTCGCTATAACGTAATTTTGCATATTGAGGCAGACGGTGATAATTATGGCACTTACCAACCAAGACAGAGCCTCTATGCAATTCGTTCCCAGGCTGAGCCTGGAAACGAAACTCCTCCAGGTGGCGGGCGACAAGATTTAAGTTCGCTGAATTGGGATCGAGATCGTTTAAGCGTGGCAAAAGTGCGTCAACATTTAGTTGAAACTCAGCCAAATGTGCTGAGGATTGCAAGAATTCCTAATGCCCGTGTGATGGCGGCAGTCAAAACGGCAGAATGGCTAGCAGCAGGGACAGAAGCACCCAAAACAGCAGGTCAAATGCGCGATGCACTACACCAGGTTGCAGAATCAGGCATTGAACCGGAGGATTGGTGGAATTTAGCGGCAGAACTGCCTTACACAGTTGATCTGAGTTGGTCAAATACAGATACCACAGGTTGCTATGATGCTATCTTTGAGCATCAATCCGTGACAAAAAACGGTGCGTTACTGCATTTACAAGAGCAAGTACCAGCCCGTTCCTGGGAGGATTACGCTAATAATCCTTTACAAACACAGCTGACTCGTCACCTTATCCCCCAACTGCGAACTTACTTAGAGCAAAACCTGCCCGATCTCATGATACCTTCTGCCTTTATGGTGTTGGAGGCACTACCCCTGACACCCAACGGTAAAGTTGACCGTCGCAAGCTTCCAGCACTAGACTGGGTGAAGCGAGAGTGGGGATCTGATGGTGTAGCGCGATCGCCTATTGAGCAGAAACTAGCAAGCATTTGGGCTGAGTTATTAGGACTCAAGCGCGTGGGGATTCACGACAACTTCTTTCAGTTGGGCGGACATTCGCTGCTGGCAACTCAATTAACTTCCCGTATCCGCGATGCCTTTGGTGTAGAGTTACCTTTAAGGAGTGTGTTTGAAGCACCTGAAGTCGCCTCTCTTGCCAAAGCTATTGAAGATTTGCAAAGTCGCCAAAAGCAACAAGCTCCGGGAATTGTTCCTCTTTCCCGCGATGCTCATCGTCGCTTACGCTCTTCCCTCAACAATGAAAACACAGGAAGGTGACGCTTGACTTCCACTAGCCCTGTTTCGAGCGCTGAATTCGTCTTCCCAACATCTTTTGCCCAGCAGCGGCTTTGGTTTCTCAATCGCTTAGCGCCCGGAAATCCCTTCTACAATGTATCTGCTGCTATTCGCCTGCACGGGCGACTTAACATAACTGCCCTAGAACAAACATTTGAGGAAATTGTGCGCCGTCATGAAGTCTTGCGGACAACTTTTGAAATGGTAGAGGGAGAACTCAATCAAGTGGTTGGTGAGAGTGTCAATGTATCTCTCCCTGTCATAAACTTAGGTTATCTACCCAAAATTGAGCGGGAAGCAGCCGCAAGACAACAAGCGATCGCTTTTTCCCAACGTCCCTTTGACCTCACCGCAGACTTGCTTTTACGGGTAACATTATTCCAACTAGATCCAGGCGATCGCATCCTGCTGTTGAATCTGCATCATATCATTGCTGATGGTTGGTCAATTGGCATCCTGGTACGAGAAATTGGCATACTCTACACCGCCTTTAATCCGGGCAAACCTAGCCTGCGGCAAGCTGCGCTAACCCCCCTGCCAGATTTACCGATTCAGTATGCTGACTTCGCCCACTGGCAACGGCAATGGTTGCAAGGGGAAGTGCTGGAATCACAACTATCTTACTGGCGATCGCACTTAGCCGATCTGACGATTTTAAATCTCCCCACTGACCGACCGCGAAGAGCCATCCAAAGCTATCGAGGCGCAACCCAAAATCTGGAGCTATCAAAAAGCCTAACTGCTTCACTAGAAGCCCTAAGTCAACAACAAGGTGTGACGCTGTTCATGACGTTGCTGGCAGCATTTCAAACATTATTATCTCGCTACACAGGACAGTCAGATATTACAGTCGGATCGCCCATAGCCAACCGTAACCGCGCTGAACTAGAACCATTAATTGGTTTTTTTGTCAATAGCTTAGTGCTGCGAACAGATTTATCCAGCAACCCAACTTTTCGAGAACTGCTGGCACGAGTGCGGGAAGTGACATTAGAAGCTTATGCGCATCAGGACTTGCCCTTCGAGAAGTTAGTGCAAGAACTCCATCCAGAGCGTGACTTGAGCAGACATCCTTTGTTCCAGGTGGCGATCGCATTGCAAAACACGCCGATTTCAGCCCTAGAGCTACCCGGATTAGCACTGAGTCAGTTTGAGTTCGACAACGGCACCAGCAAATTAGATTTGGAGTTTCATTTGTGGCAGACTCCAGAGAAATTGAAAGGGCAGGTAATTTACAGTACCGATCTGTTCGATTGCACCACCATCACCCGAATGCTGGGACATTTCCAAACTTTACTAGAAGGAATTGTTGCCGCTCCGAATCAAAGACTAGCAGATTTGCCCATCTTGACAGCAACGGAACGCCAGCAGTTACTCGTTGAGTGGAATCAAACAGAGAAAGATTACTCCAGCGCTCGCAGTATACATCAGTTGTTTGAGGAGCAGGTAAACAAAACTCCAGAGGCGATCGCAGTTGTTTATAAAGACGAACAACTAACATACCAAGAATTGAACAGGCGCAGCAACAAAATCGCGCACTATTTGCAAAAACTAGGAGTTATACCAGAAGTTCTCGTTGGTATTTGCCTCTTGCGATCGCCCTTGATGATAGTAGGCATTTTAGGAATTCTCAAAGCCGGAGGAGCTTACTTACCCTTAGATCCCACTTACCCCCCCGAACGCTTGAAGTTCATGTTAGAGGATTCCCAAGTATCTATCCTGCTAACGCAACAATCGGGCACTTTTAAATTGCCGATTTCGGATTTTGGATTAGGGGCTATTGATGAAGATTTAGCAAGTTTCAAATTTGAGCGAAAAATTGATTCAATCGAAAATCTAAAATCTAAAATCCAAAATCCTACCCTGGTTTGCTGCGATCGCGATCGGGAAATCATCGCTCAACAGAGTCAGGAAAATCCTATTAGTGGTGTAACTTCAAAAAATCTTGCCTATGTAATTTACACTTCTGGTTCAACAGGACAACCAAAAGGAGTTTTAGTTCAACATCAGGGACTTTGTAATTTAGCCCAAGCACAAATTCAAACTTTCGATCTCAAGCCAGATAACCGAATTCTACAATTTGCTTCGCTCAGCTTTGATGCCTCTATCTTTGAAATTATTATGGCACTAGGGGTAGGCGCAACACTATATTTAGTACCAGAAGAAGCACGTCTGGGATCTGCTTTGAGTTCGTATCTGCGGCAACACTCCATTACTAATGCTACCCTTCCCCCTGCCGTATTGAAGACTTTATCACCAGCAGAATTGCCAGCCCTGCAAACCCTAATATCCGCCGGAGAGGCTTGTTCGCCGGAAATAGTGGTTCGTTGGGCAACGAGGCGCTTATTCAATGCCTACGGGCTGACTGAAACAACTGTTTGGTCTACTGTTGCCGAAGTGAAAGATAGTAGCGGTATTTCAATAGGTGGGGCGATCGCCAATACTCAAATCTACGTTCTCGATGCCAATCTCCAACCCGTTCCAATTGGCATTCCAGGTGAATTATACATCAGCGGAGTAGGTTTAGCACGAGGCTACCTCAACCGTCCAGACTTGACTGCTGAGCGATTTATTTCTAATCCTTTCTTGAGGAGTGGCGAGTGGCGAGTGGCGAGTGGCGAGTGGCAAGAGGTAACAGCAGAATTTCCAAACTTTACCACCTACCCCCTACTTTATAAAACTGGCGATTTAGTTCGGTATCTTCCCGACGGCAATCTTGAATTTTTAGGTCGCCTCGATCGCCAAGTTAAAATTCGCGGCTACCGGATTGAATTGGGAGAAATTGAAAGTCTTTTATCCCAACATCCAGAAATCGAGGAAGCGATTGTTGTAGCGCCAAAAGATGAACTAGGCAACCATCGCCTAGTCGCTTATATCGTTTTTAATCCAAAATCACGCCACTTGCTTTATGCCGGGGAAAGAGTCCACCGCAGTGGCTCTAAAATCCAAAATCCAAAATCGAATGATTTGCGCCGTTTTCTGAAGGAAAAATTGCCAGATTATATGATTCCCTCGGCTTTTGTGGTGTTGTCGTCCCTACCACTGAACCCTAGCGGTAAAGTAGATCGAAGTGCCTTAAGCGCTTTGAGTATCAGTAATCAACAAACTCGTGCCTTTATTGCTCCCCGAACTGCAACTGAAGCAACCTTAACAACACTTTGGGCAAACCTGCTTAACCTTGAACAAGTGGGCATACAAGATAACTTTTTTGAATTGGGTGGAGATTCCCTACTAGCAATTCGTTTGTTAGAGCAGGTAAATCAGCAGTTTGAGCAAAACCTACCTTTGTCTAATCTTTTTCTTGCACCAACTGTTGAGCAATTCGCGCCTGCGCTCGACAAAAATTCTCAACTCTCCCAAAGCGAAGATTCTTCTTTACCTTGGTCTCCCCTAGTGCCACTTCAGCCCCAGGGATCTAAGCCACCATTTTTCTGCGTCCATCCCATTTTTGGCGTTGTTTTACCCTACTATGAGTTGGCGCGCCATTTAGGAACCGACCAGCCATTCTACGGGCTGCAACCCTTTGGTTTAGACGGTTTACACCGACCATTAACTAGTATTGAGGAGATGGCGGCTCATTATATCAAGGCTCTGCGAATGGTTCAGCCACAAGGCCCTTATCAGCTAGGTGGTTGGTCTTTTGGCGGTTTAGTTGCGTTTGAGATGGCGCAACAGTTACACCGAGCCGGAGAAAAAGTAAGTCTTTTGGCAATACTGGATGCGCGATCGCCTACCTCTAGCAATCGAATTTCCGGCTGGGATGGTTTGAAATTTCTCCTGACTACCGTAACCCGCTCGATTTATCCCTTCTTTCTAGATTACTGGTCGCTGATTAGCGATCGTCTCAAAAGCACCTCAAAGCCAATTTCCACCCTTGAGAAAATTATTACCCCTCACACATGGTTCTCTTCCCTAGAACGGGCAACTATTAGTCATCTCATCCCACAAGAAACTCGCCTGCGAATGCTAGACGAGTTAACCATTCATCGGCTGCTGCGGATTTTCACGGCTAATAGTCGAGCCACCTTAAAGTATGTAGCCCAACCTTACCCAAATGCGATCGCCCTTTTTAGAACCTGCGAACCGCAAAATAAATCTGATGATTCAACTTTAGGTTGGAGCCAACTAGTAACGTCTGGCGTACAAGTTCACTTCATTCCAGGCAACCACTTGACCATACTGCAAAAACCTCACGTTCAAGTGCTTGCCGAACAACTACGCAGATATTTAAATGAATGATGAATGATGAATTATGAATTAATATCAAGTCTGGTTAATTACCCATAATTCCGTTTAAACCTCTCCCCGCCTTCGGCACCCCTCTCCTATTAGGAGAGGGGTTGGGGGAGAGGTGGTTTTCTATTATGAGCAATTCATCCTTCATCCTTCATACTTCATACTTCATCCTTCATCAGCTTCACCACCAACTACTACATTACGAATGCGTAAGCTGGGGCCACCGCAACCGACAGATAAACCGTTTTGTCCTCCTTTGCCACAACCACCGGATTCATCCCAATAGAAATCATCTCCGATCCCTTCAATATCACCCAGCGTTTGGAAAACATTACCAGAGAGGGTGACATCGCGCACGGGTTCCGCAATTTGTCCGTTACGAATCATCCAAGCTTCACCCGCACTGAAAGTAAACATCTCGCCATTTGTCATCCCACCCAACCAATTTCGGGCATAAACTCCTTCTTCAATTCCGTTAAACAAGTCTGCTACTGGCGTTGTCCCCCGCTCGATCCATGTATTAGTCATGCGGACAATTGGGGCATAGTGGTAGTTGAGACAGCGGGCATTTCCTGTAGGGGCTTCTCCCAATTTTCCAGCAGTTTCACGAGAATGGAGCCTTCCCACCAAAACCCCATCTTTAATTAATTGGGTGGTAGTAGCGGGAGTACCTTCATCATCGTAAAAGTAACTACCGCGATGTCCTTGGGGTGCTGCACCATCAAAAATTTGTAATTCTTTTGGCCCAAACCGCCGCCCCATGCTCATTACTTCCAACAAATCGGGGTTTTCATAAGTCATGTCTGCTTCGGAAAGATGACCAAAGGCTTCGTGAACAAATAAACCAGTCAGAATCGGGTCTATTACTACAGTGTAGGTATTGCCTTTTACTGGTGGTAGAGATAGAGCCGCAACTGCTCTTTGGGCAGCACTGCGAACGCAATCGTCTAAACTAGTTAAATCTTCATAAGCTTTGCGGGAGCCAGAGGTTTCTCTTCCAGTTTGCACGGTGTCGCCATTACGAGCAGTGGCGGCAAAGCGCATTTCCATATCCGCCCAAGACTGCTCTATTAGTGTGCCTTCTGACGTGGCCAGGATGACTCTTTGCATCACGTCGCCATAGCGCACAGAGGTAGTAGTAATCTTACCGTCAAAGCTCTTGAGAATTTGGCTGTAGCGATCGCACAATTGCTTTTTCTCCACTAGGGAAATGTGGCGCGGATCGCTACCAGTCAGAGGAACGAAGCAGTTAATCTGAACTGGTTCAATCGCTGCTAGAAGAGTTTCTCCATCTCCAACTATCCTAGCTGCGGCGATCGCTTCTTCGATTCTTTCCACGATACTCGACAACTGGTTAAAGCTACTCAGCCCCCAGCCACCTTTGTAACAAGCGCGTACTTGTCCGCCAATAGAAATACCTTCACTCAAAGTTTCTATCTTGTCACCGCGCAAAATTATATCAGTTCCTTGCGATTCTTCCAGCCGGATTTCTAGATAGTCTACTCGGTGGGAATAACGAGCAATTAAGTCTGAAAGTATGTTTTGGGCATCAACTAGCATCGGCATGGGAAGCAGCAACAATGACGAATTGATTCCATTTTGCAATTAATCTGTCCATTTGTGCCACCATCTACAATCTAAGCGCTTTGACTCTGTTGCCAAGAAATACTTGACACAGCAGTCACAATTAAAATTGCTCCCAACCACTGCCAAAATGTGAGATGCTCGTGCAAAAACACATATGCTCCACCAATCCCAAACACTGGGATCAGAGTGAGGCAGAGCGCCGCCGTACTAGCAGCTACTTCTCTGAGTGCGTTCAGATAAAACCAAAATGCCAGTGCATACTGCATTATTCCAGAAGCGATCGCTAAAATCCAAATTTCTACACTAACGGTTGATAAGTTCGCGCTCTCATGTCCCAAAATGCCTATATGCCAAATCAGAGTGACACAAATAAAACCAACCGTTTGTTGAACAGCTACTAAAACCAAAGGATAAATATTTTGATTTTTTTTTACTATGTTATGAGATACTATATTATAAATTGAAGCGCAAATTTCACCACAAAAAATCAATATATCGCCTAAAAAGTTATATTCATTAAATTTTAATAATAATAAATCTTTGCTAACAATTAAAACCATCCCCATAAAAGTAAATAATGTTAATAGTAATAAATTCCTGTTAAACTCTTCTTTCAAAAAAATACAAGATATCAAAATAATTATTATGGGTTCAGTAGCATTGATTAGCGACGCATTGCTGGCAGTAGTCATTACTAATCCAAGTACTGAAAACATATACGCAAGCCCTGGCTCAAGAATGCCAGCAATACTGTATTTAATAGTTTGCCAGTTCAGAAGCGAATAACTTTAGTATGTGCATTGATTCTGTTTCACCTGAAAATAATTTATGTCAAGAGTATCTAGACTGCCCCTTTCCAATGGAAAAGCCATAGTTTATACGGTCATTTCTGCGGCCTGTTGGGGATTAACGATAGCGATGAATAAATTAGCATTAAATTATATTCCACCACTACATCTGTTAGTAATTCAACTGGCTTCTAGTATTACTTTTCTCTGGATAGCCGCCTATTTTTTTAAAAGTTATTCGCTTCTGAACTGGCAAACTATTAAATACAGTATTGCTGGCATTCTTGAGCCAGGGCTTGCGTAT
>QQTW01000310.1_pt1 | contig 29725 bp, 41 predicted proteins | sample 1904831 | NCBI WGS metagenome assembly QQTW01 (sample SAMN09435610, study PRJNA476489) | Subsurface metagenome, whole genome shotgun sequencing project.
ATACATAGCTTCTTCTAACGCTTGCTGTAACGCTAACTCTTGCGGTCTAGCTTCTCCAGTTGGATAGGGCATTTGAAACCAAAATATCCACGGTCTTATCTGATCAATGGACTATGGGCATTCCGATATAACAATCGGAATAACTTCGGGGACTCCGAACAGGCAACGAAAGGCTCTGGCCTGGCTCTTCCACGACACCAAAATGACGCAAGCGTTTGCTTTGCCTGCATGTGTTTCTCAACAGCTCTTGTTCGTGCAAACAAGAGCTGCAAGGTAAAGCGAAATCAAAAGAAAAAGATCTTCATTCATGAGATGCAAGATTCGATCCACGTCCTGGCATCTGCGCGGGAATCTCGTAATCTTCTTCGGTACTCGCTCCAGATCCATGTAGAGTCCGTCCGTCAACCAGGGTTGTTCCTTGGATGTTTCTGGCTTTTTGTTTCAACAAACGCCATCATCATCATCGTCTTGCGGAATCTCTATCCCCATATGGTTTCGATCATGCCGAGCCATGGCTCGTATTGGAACGGGGGATCCGCATGGATATAAGCTCCATTTGGGGAATGATAATCCATATTCGTCTCGGACAGATACTTTTCAGACGAGAGGAGTCTCAGACGAGTAACTCTTCTTCCTGGTCCGGTAAAGAGAGATCTGAGATCCAGATCTGATCTGTCCTGGGATTCCGTCGGGGGTGATGGTCCAGCAATACTCCATGCGGATCTATGGAACGGTCCAGCGCCGGACTTGTTTGACGGCTATCGGGGGTCTGTTTTGTACGACGTAAGAATTCCTTCTCCGTGGCCCTGAACCACACTTATGGGGAAAAAATTTGCTGATACCGCTGCAGCGCCTTGAATTGAGTTGCAGCTTAGACGCCCTGGAATGCGTAATCAATCGTGGGCCTTTTTGCAAGAATGTTGTAGAGAGAGGCATTTGCTTGTGGATCTCGTTGATCAGTCCTGAGCGCAGGATTATCGCGGAAGCTGCGACGGGAAGGGAAGATGCGACATTTAAGCTTCTCGATCGGCGTGGCTCCCGTCAAGGTTGTCGCGATCGAAAGATGGGCTAGAAAGTCAATAGACGATCTTCCATCTCCGCCGGCCGGCCGGTTCGCCTCGTCCGAGGTCGACAGACAAGAAAAGAGAGAGAGCCCTCTTCCGATGGACGGCCAGGACGCTCGGGTGGGGGACGGGAAACTGGATTCGAAAAGCGGGTCGAATGGGGGAACAGCGGGGGGCCGACGGCCGACTCCACTGCAGATCTCGGAGGAGGATAAGAATCATTAGTGATGGGATATATCGCCCGCCAGTCGTGGTGAGAGAAGCTCAAAGAACATTCGACGCTCCTGCGACTATCCGTGGATCGTCTTTGCCTTGACTGGAATATCTCCGGAGCGGGGGATTCTTGTCGGTCTGAGATGTTCATCGCTGTTGACTGGCTGCTGTTGGCCGCTTCTTGTGGCTTGACACGAAAGTATGTAAATGGAGCAGCTCAGCAGTAACCGCTTCATCCTTACCAATCTTCTTCGTCACTCGAGTGACGAAAGTCATTTTCAATCTTCCAACGAGGAAAGGCAAGTCCATTCAGTTGACGATGAGAACATCTTCATCACGCCTAGAAAGGTGACAAGGCCTCCATCCATCGGCCTCAATGACGGTGATGACCGAACCTCCATCATATCGATAACGATCATGATCATGATCATGATATAACTTCCTTTTCGCCGGATTGATGACGACAATATAGGACAAATCTAATGTTGGCCGTTGCGAACCTCTCCTCATTGGCATCTTCTTCCGTTTGTTCTATAAACCGCGTCCCTGCTCATTTCCGTGCCCCTATCGACGACCTCGTGGTTGTCCGGGAGAGCGGTTGGGGGCCCAATATCTTCCGAATATCTCGTTGGTCCGTTGTCCTCCTCTTTCATCTCTTCAGTTTCTAGCTCTGACTTGATGGCCATTGTGCTCTCCCGCTTGGCATCCTGTCGGTCGGCCAGCGGTCGCGTGCCGCCGCCCCACTGCATGAAAGTGCCCGTTGGGCAAGTCCCCGACCCCGCTCTACTGCTTCTCATGCCTGTCCGCCGAGAGCCGGAAGGCGATGATGATGATGATGATGCCAACGGCATCATGCCATTGGCGATCAATCATCATCCTTTGTCACCCACCATCGGTACCGTTGTTGAGGGCCGCCGCCGCCGCCGCCGCAGCAGCAGCAGCAGCATCCTGCAAGGCTGCTCGCGTGCGTTGCGCACTGACCACCGACAGACTGCTTCAGGTTTGGTGGCGGAGATGATGGATTTTAAAGTCCATTCGTCCGCCGACCTCTGCTCCCAGCTTCCCTCTCGCGTGGCCGGACCGTCCTCTGGTGGAGTTCCATGAAGTACCAGTAACCATGCAGGGAACATCGTCGTGGCTGTACCAATGTGAACACCAGCCGCCGTCAGATGCCGGTCAGCGCAAGCGTCGCTGATGCCGCGTCGTCCACACCGAGGACCCAGCCAAACAATCCTCTCTGTTCCAGGGGAGCTTGGACCAATCCCAATGGTCGGTGTCGTCAAATCCGCAGTTGATGGTGGCCCATCGGAGATCTTGCTCTGTCCCATCCCCATCCCATCCCAGTTGCCACGTGTTGAGTAGCTCGAGCCTACCCGTAGCGTGCTTGCGTTCCCCCTCATTGCATTCCGGACTCCTGTTGGCCCAGTGGTTCGACATCTGTCCCTGGTCCAGTAACTAGCTTCTCCGTTGGCCTTGCTCAATGGATGGAGTGCTCCTCACTGCTGCACGCCATGCGGCGCATCCGTTGTTAGGTTTCTCTCTGCAGTCCGGCTGGACGCATCTCCTTTGAGGGATGGCAGTATTGCTTGCCAGTGTCTTTCCCTTCTTCAATTGACCAGCTTGAAAGTTTTTCAGAGCGTGAGATTGCGGTTGACGCCCCCTTGCGGCCGTCTCACGGCCGCGCCAAGACATCCACGTTGCGCACCCACCAACGCGGATGACACAATGAATGGAGGTGCTGAGCAGTAACCACCGTCGTCGTTCCGATGGAGGTCCAGCCAATCTTCATCGTCAGTGCGACTGAAATTGAATTCATCATCATTCCGATGAAGGTCCAGGTACCTTCATCCAACGGTAATGATCACTGTTCAGCAGCGGCGGCTATCGCTGAGCACATCCGCTAATTGTGTCGCCCGCGTGCCACCGAACGAATCTCCAGGTGAGGCCTCGGAGGGCGGAGGGTACTGTGGGCGCATTCCGTCTGGGTGCGGGGGAGGAGGAGGCCTGGCGGGCCCATGCTGCATCAGCATCAGCATCAGCATCAGCATCAGCCAGCAGCAACCGCGCTCTCTCCTTTGCGCTCCGCGCGCGGGTCCAGTCGGTGGAGGTGTTTCGGGGAGCGGCCACGACCCAAGCGGGAGAGAGATGCGGCCGAGATCCCTGTCGGCCACGCCCGGCGGCACGCCATGCCGTGCCACATGCGCCCCCCCGAGGTGTTCTTGAAGTCAAAACGATTCCACATGCCACGCCGCGCGCGGCCATGCGATGCGAGGCCATGCAGAGGCCATGCGTGCTGCCATGCGGTGTTCATGCCATGCCCATGCGAGAGAGGGGTGTGGGATGCGGGATGCGAGGCTTATGCTCCGCCCATGCACCCATCCATCCATCCATCCATCCATCCATCCATCCATTCCTCGTCCATGTTCGGCGCTTTCAGTTTCCCCCCCTTGCGCGCAAAGCACTGAGGGCCCGACCCACCACCGAAGGACAGCGATTCTGGCTGGAGCAGTCGTGTTCCGGCTCGTACGAGTACTGACGCGGTACGGTACGGCATCTGATGCAGCACAGTCAGCCCGGCCGGGGGACAGCCTTTCCACGTGGGATCCTTCTCTTTGCCCTCATGTCTTGCTTAGCCCTTTGGGTCCCGAGATCTTACAGGGGCTGGTACCAACACAGGCCACCCAAGGCAACGCTCGGTCCTCTGAACGCCAACCGACAGCGTGACAGCGTGACAGTGTGACAGGGCGACAGAGTTCTTCGTCGACCAGGGGAAAAGGAGCTTGATTCGGGCATTGCTTGAGCCTCGCTGCCCGTCAGTCGTGGTGGTCGGTCCACGCCGCTCCCCGACATCGAACTCCAGCTCCCACGTCGTCGCTGATGGTGATGGTCTTGGCGCCGCATGCAATCCTTTGAGATTGGTGGTCCTTCATTGTCTTCCTGCTCCTTGTTCTTCGTCGTCATCCGTCCCCACCACCTGCCGAGAGACGGGTCGAAGCAGCGGTATCGATATCCCACATGGGTGTCGGGCTGCAACCGCACTCTTTCGATGATCTGCCGCCGGAAATAGTAGCAGCGTCGTCACCCGCGATAACGATGATGATGATCTGATCTGATGTGATATATTATGATATCCCTATCGTTCTTTGTCCCCGCCGCCGCTCGGGAAGGTCATGTTCGAGGATCTGCAGTCGATGCATGAAACACTTTCCGGCATGTCGAGTCGTTCTTGTATAGTATAGCGTCCACGCCATCGCGCCCACGTGGTTCTCTCCACGATATGATCGTCTCGTCAAGGTGTCCGTGGATATGCAAGTGCTGTCACCGCCTCGGGAGATGGTCGGGAGGCCGAAGATGAGTTTAGATTGGGTGGAACCTTTTCCTCTTCCCACATGGCATTCGTCCCGTCGCCAGAGGGCTGCCGTCGACCCGTGTCTCTTCGTCCTTCATGCCTCGTGCGATGCCGATGCCGGTGCCGAGATACCGAACGGCTTGCCTGGTCTGGTGTCTTGGCTCTGGGATCCTGGATCGGGCGAGATCTGGACCTCATGGCCAGTATGGATCGCGGTCGAACCCTGAACCAGGGCGCCGCCGCCGCCGAAGACACACCCCTTCGGCCCCACCTCTTCTCTCCCCCCTCTCCGTGAGGTTCCTCTGCTGCCTTGCCGTCGTCGGAGATTTGGGATGAGGCTGAGCACGCGGTCAGCACCCGAGCTGAAGCGGAGAAAGGGCCACCATCTCTGGATGAATTGACGTTCATTTGCCCACCGGCAAATCCGACTCGGTCAAACCTCATTTTCCTCAAACACGAACCTGGACAAATTCCGTCAGTCAAAGAGTCCTTTACATCAACGCCAGACGCCGTACTCAGCTACGCACAACGCACAGGATAAATTCAATCCAGCGACAAAAGACAAAGGTCAGGGGAGAATTAACCTCCACTTCCTGTTCCTTTCAACGTCCTCCCCGGCGGACACACCAACCAACAATAACGAAAGGGGAAAAAGGCTGACGGAAGGGCAAGCCACTGACTCCATTCTCATTCCTTCACATTGTTCCCAACCCCATACGTTTCGTCGCCGTAGCGAGGCCACGTTCTTGGTCCCCTGGACCCCACGAGGAGGACACACGCCGGCCCTGGCGCGTTCGTCGTCGTTTCGCCGTCCGTGCCGTGCCTCCCGTATCACAGTATTCCCCCCTTCGGTCGCGGAGGAGAGTAAGAGAGAGCGAGCGAGAGGTTGGGATGTCACACCGGAGTAGCTGGACTTTCCATACATAGACAACACGCCCCCGGCGTCCTGGCGAATTGTAAGTCACCCTTTCACCTTTTCGCGCTGGTCGAAGGTTACAGACGCCAGACGAGGGACCGTCGCCCACCTGCTCGGTTCATCCTGTCGTTCTAGTCGCTCCGATCTTTGATCTCTGATCCCCATCCTTCTTTCTTCCAACCACTGTTCGCAACCCAAGAACATTCCTCCTCGATAGAACCGCCCCCATTCTTGGTCATCATTCTCCCTCCCACGTGGTGGAACGGGCGTGCAGATCTCTGTTTGCTGTTTGCTGTTTGCTGCTTGGCTTGCTTGCTTTGTGCTCGTGGCCACCCCGACGCTTCATTCGAGATTTGATTGTGTCGACGTCGATTTCAGTGTAGCAATCGCTCACACGCTTCCCCTCAGCCTCAGCGACCGCCCTCGTCTGCTATTGCCCCCGTGCGGCCGTCATCACTCCTCAAGCCGACCGCCCGGACATTTTCATCACCTTCCTCTCTTCGTCCTCATCTTCTTCATCGGACCATCACCCATCCACTCCCCGACCGTCCGTCGCGGCGATCCGCTGTCGCCAGTCATTGGGGTCGCATCGCCGCTGGCCTGCATCCGGAGTCGGGATCGAACGGCAACGTGCATGCTCTGGGACGACCACCTGAACACCAGTCGTCGCCCCATCTCATCGTCCGTGGACTTTGCTTGCGCGCACATCGGTCGGCCCCCGACCGACAGCCTGCTCGCGCATTCGACCGCGCGGCCGTGATCGATTCCGGACGGCCGGACCGTCCAGCAGGCGACGGGGCGTGGCGCGCTCGGCCCCTGCGTGACGTCCACAGTCGACGGAAGTGATCCGGTGGTCGCCGCCAGTGCTGCTGCTTGCTGCTGCGACTAGTCTGTTGGAGGCGCGCTTGGTGTAGCCCAAGACGTCGGACGAGGACCAGGGTGTGTCGTCGCGTGTCCACGGGTGTGCATGAGTGAGGGCTAGGCCGGTTGTCCGTCCAGGGTGGAAAGAAATATATATCAAAGAGTCCGACCTCGTCGACAACAACAACAACAACAACATCATCGTCCAACATCCCCGCGCACCAACCCACGACGATCAGGGTTATTGTCTCCCTCCGGGCGGTCATCCGACCATGGTGCTGGCGCACGTCACGATTTCGCCACCCAACTTCAAGTCGGTGCTGCACTCGGTCAAGCACGCTTCCATCCCCTCGGCCCAACCCGTCTTCAAGGCCGATGCGTTGACGACGGCGACCACCAAGACGTCAGCGCCTGTCGCCGTCAATCATCAACCGCGGCCGGCTCCACCCGGGTCGGATCGGTCGTCGACGACTAGCACCTCCTCCGACGCGACCGTGACCCGACCGACCGTCCTTCACCATCGTCAACCGACGCGGGACAGCAGTAAATCACTCTCCGCATCTTCCACCTCTTCGACTTCTTCGGATCGACTCTCTCGTTCTGCCTCTCCCGTTCCCTGGACCAACGCCGCCGCCAACAACAAGATGCATCAGACGTCGTCGCGGCTGCTCCGCATGACGGATGAAGATCGGCCGTTCACGAGGGTGAGTGAATGTTACAGAGAATCTCATATCACTTTCATTTTGTCCGCTGGTGTGAAGCCTACCATCAACAGATATATCACCCGAGCGAGAGTCAAAAGATGTGGAGAGCCTCAGTATCACAAAGTGATGTGTGGATGTGCGATTGGGGGTCATCAAGCAGCGACTGTTTTATATGTTGTGATTGTGACTGTTCGATGCGTGGTGTCTTTTCACTTGATCACACGCCACTTCACATGTAATGTGATAAAATGAAATGCTAACATGGAAATCGCTGATAGGACTTTATGGATCTCTTTGCAACGCTGATGGTTAGCCTACCGCTGAGCTCGCGCCGAATTCGCTTTCAGCGAGTCGAGCACACCTTCACCTCCGAGGAGGCCATCAACAATCTGGGCTCGCTCAAATTCTCCCAATCGAACCGGATGCCCGACCCCAAAGACCCGTCGCGGATCGTCACGACCACGACGACCACCACCTTCTCCATGGCGCGAGAGATGGCACGATCCGTGTGCCAGCGATTCATGGACGCCCGATTCATCGAGTCGGCCGATGGGAAGCCCACCTACATCTTCTCGCTCAAGAGCGGCATTTGGCAGCTCACGCCCAAGGGGCTGCATATCTTGGGACGCTTCTGCCAGCGCAATGGCATCAACCAGAAGCACGTCGTCGACGCCATCGACTCGCCCCGCAACGCCATGCATCTGGTGAATCTGGAACGCGATGCCGTTACGGACAAGCTCTCCATGGAGCGGGCGACCATCGAGGTGGTGTTTCGCCGCTTCATCGGCCAGGAAGGGCCGAATGCGAAGCAGACGATCTACTCAGCCGACTCGGACTCGCTGAGCGACTACCACAACGGTATCGTCGGGGTGAAGATGGCGAGAGAACGAAAGATAGGCGATAAGTGGTGGCGGCATACGTTCACGGGCAAGGCCGCGTCGGACTGGCTCATGGACTGCTCGACGACCATCGACCGCAAGGAGACGTACGATCTGGCCTCGCAATTTGTGCGCCAGGGGTTGATGTTCGCCGTGGTCGAAGACAAGACGTACACGCAAGAGCATCGACAGGCGGCCGACTTTCAACCGACCAAATCGGCCTTGTACGCCTTGACGGATAAAGGGCAACGCGTGGCCGGATGGATCTCGCGTGACAAGGGATCCAGCAGCGACGATGATACGGCCGCGCGGAAGACGGACGCGAAAGGGTCATCGGCGCGGGATTCCAACACCAACCGTCTGTCGTCCATCCTGAGCGATCCCGCGCTGCGTCTGCTGTTCCGAGAGTTCCTTCGAGACACGCTCTGCGAGGAGAATCTATCCTTCTATCTGGATGTGGTGGAGTTCACGACGAATTATCGATTTGCGGTGCAGCGGACGCCGGCGCCCAAGATCGAGACGATCCGCGAGACCCTGGCCGCTGCCTATGGTGAGATTCCATGGATTGCCAGCTTGCTCATGTGTGGAGAATGAAAACTGACGTCAGGTGGCAGGACTCTATAATGCGTTCCTCGCTCCGGGCTCTCCATGCGAGCTGAACATCGACCATAACCTGCGGAACAACTTAGCAAGCCGCATGACCCGTGCGGTCGGTGATGACGACTCGATGCTGGAGAGTCTGCGGCAGGTGGCGATGCTGTTCGACGAGGCACAGAACTCGGTGTTCAAGCTCATGGCCAGCGTAAGTGAAATCGAGTGACCACTATCAACTATGGCGTGTAGGCTGACTAGAATATAGGACTCCGTTCCCAAGTTTCTCAAGGATCCCAAATACTCGTCGATGCTGCGCGAGCACGACTTTGACGGCGCGGTCACTTCGTCCCGATACACTCCTGCGCCGCCACCCCCCGAGCGCAGCATGAGCAAGCTCGTTCGATGAGTTTGATCAGTTCTGGGACGTCTCCCATCGACTCAACCTTCAACCCTCTTTGCACTTCCAGCAGCAGTTTCTCTCTCTCCCCCCCTTCTTTGCACGATGTGATAGAATGATGACGAGCTCAACGACTCACTCAACTTTACCCCTCGAGCATTCGGCGATGAAAAAAGGGGGAAAAACTATTAGATTTCTGAGCTTGCCACGGACGAGCTCTCTTCAACGGGATCGAACCGGATCGGAACCGGAGTTTGTGGCACAACAGCGCATCCACATGAATTTGAATGGAACGGACGGACGGACGGACGAATGGACAGACGCATCATCATCATCTTTATCATCAACCGGTGGCATCTTCGTCTTTTCCTTTCTCTCTTTGTCGTGTCCAACCAGCTTCATGCACTGCGCAAATCGAGTTGCATATTCCCCCCATGGTATTTCTTTGCATTTTCATGGTGTTCTTTTTGCAGTGAACGAGTGCTCCACTTGCCAAGGCATCATCACCTCCTGGCCTTGACTTTGTTTATATCCGCTGTGATATCTCTGCATCTTGGGTGGACTTTTCGTTTGAATTTGCTTTTCTTTTTGATCTGGTGAGCTGCCTGAACAACTTCGACCGCGTCCTATGCCAGGATTCACGAGGCGGCGCCTCGAACGTTGTTCATCCATTGCATGTGTCTGGTCGTCGTCGTTGCTGTCATCCCACTCGACTCGACCCGGCTCTCTCTTTCCTCTTGTGGTACGATAGTCAATTGCCACACGTTTGAGACGTGCCTCGCATCTTCTTTCCGTCTCATCTATCAGTCCCATCTCTCCTTCTATATGCATCCATGGTCCCATCCATATATGGACGATGGAAGTGCTTCCCCTCGCCAAACTGACGACCGGAGTTCTTCCGTCGAAACGCATGACGACGAGGCTGACTTCTTCCATCGACCGGGTGATGGTGGAAGCCTTCATCGGCCGAAGGACGACGGAGGGACGGTCGTGGTTTGTATCCCCCCGATCTACCGGTTCCTTCTTTCCTTCTATCATCCGTCGTCCATGGTCCCTTCCGTCTACGCGGGCTTGTTGATATACCACTGGCATCCTCCGAGATAGGCAAGATCTATCCATCTTCGGGCGTGTCAACTTCTATACAGACGCAGACTAAACAGACCACGTCTCTTCGTATCATTCATCCTCAAGCACAACTATGGGACAGATAGAGAGACAGGTAAGTAACCCATGTTCAACTTCAGTCCAGTGAACACACAGCTATTCAAATTTATTTAACGATGGATGATATCAAGTTGAATAAAACGGAGCACACGGATAAGAGGAATATCTCATCATCTTACGGTCATGGCATTGATTGCAAGAAGGAAGCTGGCCCTAGCAACGGGGATCCTCCCCGGTCAAACCATACTCTGTTCAACGGCAATGGAAATGCGAATGGGAATGCGAACCCGCGTTCCAACACCAACGGCAACGCCGAAAGCAACATTCTCAGCAAGAGCATTAAGAACGAACCAATCGAGAGTCCGAGTCCCACCACCAACGATCATCATCCTCATCACGACAACGACGATGACGACAACGGTTTATCCTCATACCTCCCCTTCCAGCCCGATTTGGTGGGCTATTTCCACCCAGACCTTTCCTCCCGCTATGTCTCGGGAGGGGTCTTAACCACCCCATCCTCCGTCATGATCTTCACCGACATCTTCGCCTTCCTAGCCCGTCTCGACGACATCCTACCCATCTACGGCCCGCGTGCTCTCCGCATGTCTCTACCTTTACTTCTCCGCGGTCGAGCGCAAAGATGGTACACCACCTTCCTCACTCCCGAAGAAAAGCAATATCTCCGTGACCCACCCGGTCTGAATCACTGGTCCGAGCTCCTCACCGTGCGCTTCCAGGAATCGATGAGATCAAGCGTTGATGAACTCGAACGAGCCACCTACACGCTTTATGAGAGTGTGCGCCAGGGGATTCTGCCGCAGGATTATATCTACGAGGCAATGAGGGTCGCAAGAGCAGCTGGGATAAGCGATGAGAAGGTAATTGTTGGTTATGCGTATGATGGGATTGAGATGGCATTGAGGGAAGATATGGGTGCCGCGGAGAGAGAGGGTTATGACACCGGGGACAAGACGCTACGGGAACTGTTAGCAGCGATGGAGAATAAGTGGGGCGATTGGGTGAGGTTCTTGGAGACGGTAGAGACGGAGAAAGAGGAGGAGAGGAAGGTGAAAAGGGAGGAGGAGAGGGAGTTGAAGAGGCTGGCCGAGAGGAAGGCGGAGGCTGAGGAGGCCGAGGAGGAGAAAGTTGTGGTGAAGGGGGAGGTACAGAAGGGTAGGAAACGTAAGCGACATTGATGATTGCAGAGGTTGCAGAGGAGCTGGATGGAGGGTATTCTGTAGACAGCTGTTGCGCGCAACTCGGTAGCTTCATCATATTTAAGACAATGACAATGACACCTCCATCATCACGCTTGTGACAAAGACTCCTTCACGCAACTGACGAAGATACGTTCCTCATCGTCATCCTGATGACATAAGCTAGCTTCATTACCTTTATGATGAAGGACAACTTCATCGCGTTGATGACGGTAACATATGATCTCCTTCGATCAGATTCATAATGAAAAGCCGAGCAAACCTTCATCAAGGTAACAAGAACAGAAACTCGAATTCCATTACACATATGATGGAGACTAGTTTAATCCTCCATTCCATTGATTGTAACATGTCGATTGGTACTGGCAGCTAAACCTACTGCTGACCTGTCCCGTTGATTTGGTTTGTCACCCGCGTGCTTTACCTGTCTTCTGCATGAAGCCAACAACGATCCATGTGTCTTGATCTGGACAAGAGAAGACACGAATCAACCCAACCCAATCTACGTCGCACCTTGAAATAGAAAGATCAATGGACTGGAACCGAGCAGCTCATTATTCCATGTATTAGTTTGATAAACTAATCAAGTCTCCCAAAATATACACATACACATATACCCCATGAACGGATGGATGGGTGGGTGGATGGGTGGATGGGTGGATACATATTCACCACATGAATCTCTGTACCTTCCCTTCCTCCTGCGGCCAGCTAAACCCTTTATACAAAAAGATATATCCCGTCACCATATTCACAATTAAGAACCAGATTGTTTCGAGATAAAGGTTGTTGCCTTGTCTTAACCGTTCTTCTAGGCTTGATGTCCATCTTTCCATCACGGAGATTGGACCTCGGGGAGGGCTGTTGGTGGTGGTGGTGCTGTCTTCAGTGGTTGTGTCGGTGGTGGTGGAAGAGGTCTTCTCGGTAGTGAAAGTGGTCGTCGATTTGGTATTGGTAGGAAGTGATAATGGTGCTGATGACGAGGACGGTGGCGATGACGGTGATGAAGGGGGTGGTAAATTCAACCTCCAAAACAGCCAGGGAAGAATGAAATACCTAGGTTCCACGAGGGGAGCGGTGACGAGGGAAAGGGTCGTTGAGACGAGCCAGACTAGGACGAAACTGGTTCTTATCCCTCCTTGTTCTTTCTCTTCAGATGCAGCGTGTTCGCTGGTCTGGGATTCAGTACGAGTGTCGGATGGAGGCTTGGTGGCGCTGGCCTTCATTAAAGGTATCGACTGGTTGTTTTCTGTCTTGGTGCCAAGTCCAGTGATAACCGCCCAGGCACAACCAAAGTACACGGGAACCGCGAGGTATTTCGCTAGCCAATGCCTGAGGATGATCCATCGAAAGACGTAAAACATGTAATGTCTGTTGTCGGCGAGAGTGAAGGGATGGACGAGGGTGTTGAAATGCACGATTAGGAGCATTAGGGGGATGAAGATCAGGATGGTTAGAATGCTGGGTAGAGTTGAATATCGACGACGGGCTGGTGATGATCGAGGTGTTCTCGACGATGGGAAGATTGCGCGAAGGACATGCCGGAGGAGGACAGGCCAGGAGAAGAAGACCATGTATGGCCAGATGTAGAGCATCTGGGAAAGATGCAATGTGGCGACGTGGTTGGATTTGTCGCCTTTACAACATAACATTAGGTCCAGTTGAAAGTGCCAGAGGAGTAGTATGAGCTCACCTAGGACGACTCCGCCGTTCCAAGCGACGAAGATGCCAAAGACCGCGATGATGGTAACATACGGAATAAGTGCCAGAGATACACCCTTTATGTTCCTAATAACTCCAATGGCTAAAGAGAGTCCTGTCTTGAAGTAGTCTGTCTTGATGTAAGCTAAAATAATAGAAAAAGAATGGTATGATGGTGTCCATGACTGACCTCCCAGAGACGCTTCAGCGACCAATGGATCATAAACTCGAGACTGATACCAGCTCTTCTGACATATCTCAACCAGCGTCACATCTGGCTCCCAGTCCGACTGCGGAGTTGGGAATCTTGATAATCCGTGCACTGCCCGCACCAGCTCAAGACCACCTAGAAACACAGCGACCCAAAAAACATTGGTTTGTCGAAACGTCAGAGAAATCAATCCACAAACCACAACGAGAAGAGCCATCACGACCTTGTACCCAGTCGCAGAACCATAGGCTCTTTGTCGATCCTGAAGTCCTGAGCAAAGGAAAACAGTATACGTGACGAGCACGGAGTACGTCGAAAGGACATCGGTATAGAACAATGCCGAGAAGAAGAACAGGACTGGAAAGAAAGCCATGTTGAGAGCGGCTTGAAAAGCATCAAAGGAAACCTGCTTCCTGATAGCCGCATCTCTCGATTGTTTTATAGCTCCTGTCCGAACAAGCTGGATGATCAATGGAATAAGGAAGAAAATGAAAAGGTGCCCAAGGAGGTTGATGCCACGAAGGAACATTGTATTGCAAGGAAGGCCATTATAACGGCTAACTAGGTATGCCACTACGTATCTGTGCTTTCATCAGCCAATTCGATAAACGGGTTAACGATGGTCTGGGGATGTCAACCAAGGGATCAGTCTTACAGTCCAGGAGGAGTGGTGATCTTGGGATCCCACACGTGCCATTGACTTGTGCAATATGCCTGCGCTTGGCGGACATGGAAGACTTCATCCTGATTTGATCAGATTAGAGAATTGAAGTATTCAAGAGAAAATGAGGTGTGCTAAAAAAAACATACTAGATAAGGACCCGGAACGAGGTTGGCCACTTGCTTGAACCATAGGCCGATGGGGATCGCACCGTGGATAATCAAGAGGGCGGGTAAGACGTCGATTGAAGAGAGTAATTGCCGGACTTGATTGGTTTGGCTGGCCATAATGTATGGAGAGAGGGATGTTTGCGCTTTTTCTGTTGCAACGACTCAGATTGATGCTCTTGATTCTCGAGACTCGAGGTGTTAGAACCCTCCTATATAGACAACAATAGGACCAATTTACCCGTACATGGCTCAATACCTAGCAACCAGAGGTGCCCCAGACCGGCTAAATTCTACATCTTCCATCGAGTGACTTTAGCGCAGCAATGCCATCGATCGTACGTAGGGCTTAGTCCGGCCTAGAGAAAACCTGGGATGCACTCGAATTAAGCTTATCGATAAGGGGCGGGCGGGTTCATCCCGCTCCCGCACTTTCCGATCCTCGATCGAATCTCAGGTCATGCACTAGCTGCAGTCAGCCTACCGGTAGCTTCAACGGCTCCTCCTCTACTCGAGATCCACTGGAGATTGCACACATGGCGAATATTCTTGGTGAAATTGCTGCTTTGTAATACAATCACCTCACATTGTAACATCAGTTACAATTACTTCCCACTCCGACCATGGCACTCCCACTACCACCCGGATTGACCCCCTCCGAGGTCTCCTTCCTCTGCGAAATGGAGATGGTCACCATCGTCCCCCGCCAACGTCTCGAAGGCCTTAGTTTGCTTGGGGTGAGTAAATGATTGATGAGCGAAGCAGCAGCAACAACGCGACTAGCGTACGTCCTGCATCCTGTATCCTTACATTACCACCCCCAACCGACACTAATCACACTTCCCTCCCAGGGCCCAACACAACCACTACAGCCCCCACAGCGAGCTCTCCTACCGCTATGGCTAGCGTTACTACTCAAACGACAGCGTCGGGCCAACATTGTCCCACCGCCTTGGCTCCACCCTTCATCATTGGAATACATCCTTAAATATGAGACGGAGATCTCGCGGGAATCGTTCTCGCCCGGACCTCCATTACCACCTGCCCCGTCTGGTGTGGAGGCTTCGAGTCCACCGTTTTTATTGTCAGCTACGGCGGATAGCCCCGAAAAGGCCTTGCCGTATCATTGGCTTGAGATGGGGGAGATTTTGTTAGATGCGGCTTCGGATGATCTGATCGAGCCAGATACTGTTCGACGATTCTTGCGGGATCTGAGAGAGGCAAGATTATCAAAGATCAGGGCGGGTGTCGCCGTGCTGGATGCGAGTGGGGTCGTCTCGTTGAGGGGTGTGGGTGGGATGGAGGTGTGCGAAAGTCGGGGGTTTATTGTTGGGGTCATTGATGGGTTGAGGTATGGAGTGATGAAGACGATCTTGATTTTCAGGTGTTTGGAGAATGTACTGATGATCCGACTAGGAAAATTGGGGCTTCGCAAGAACAGGCTCGACGGGAACGGGAGGCGGAGGAAGCAGATGCCGGAGCGGCTGATGAGGATGACATGGAGGAGTAATGCTATCACGAAGCACGTTGTACTCTGGGCAGCAGTACTATGCTTTCGCACTGACCGGGACAACGCTGGCATCAGTTGTTGTTGGGATGAACACTGAGCATGAGGTATGATTTACGTATAATCACCAGTGGGTAAAATATCCCATTGAATGTTGCCGTTGATATGTATAAATGCTGACGAGGTCTCCATTAGACATTTACTAGCTTATGATTTGCGGCGTAGAGAGCAAGCATTAAATCCATGGTAAGAATACCAAGGATACGTTAAAGCGAGGTGCAAAATGAAAAGCCAGATGTATTCAAGTTGGAGTGATGACGACGAGCACACATCATGCTCGGATCAAACTATTATCGACAACTATATAGAAGTGATGGACATGTCCTGTTCTTATTCGTTGCCCATATAAAGTCTCGACCCTTGCATGAATGTCAGGTGTTCTGATATTCATAATTCGATCTCCATTTAGTCAGCCGTGACGCGGCGTTTCGGGTGTTTCGTTCTCGAAACTTCTCAAACCGCTGTAAACATCACCCCGACGCCAGGGAGGCCGCCACGGGCAGGACCGTTTCCATGGCGGCAAGGGGGAAGAACCATGCCAGCGAGATCGTCGACATCAGTGTTCGCACTCAACTCCATCAATACCCTACAACATCTCAGTAACGAATCACCTGGCTCGGGTCATCCCCGGGGCCTCAATCCACGGGTCAACCCTTCCGCCATAGACCACACCACCTATTGAGCTACGACGAGCAGCAGCAGCTATATCAATATCAATATCAAGACAATACACTCACTCCTCTTCTGCATCCTGACCTGAACCGTGATATTGACCTCCATCCATCCATCCATCATGGCAAGCAAAGCCCTGGCACTGAAGGAAGAGGGTAATAAGTGAGCACGGCATCGATACATCTGCCGAACAACCTTACTAACTGCTTTCCCAGACGGTTTCAAGCAGGTGACTACAAAGCCGCCGAGAATCTGTACACGCAAGCGTGAGTTCTCCCTACATGCACGCCTGCTTGTTGCTCTGCACATCCGCTGACATCTTCCCATCCATCTCAGCATCACCGTTGACCCATCCAACTTCACCTTCTACAACAACCGTGCCTTGGTCCGGGTGCGACAACAAGCATGGGACGCCGTCATCTCGGACTGTCTCGAGTCGATCCGGCTGCAACCGGTGAACATGAAAGCGTACTACAATCTCGCGCAAGCGCAGATGGCATTACACCACCCAAATGAAGCCCTGACATCAGCTCTCACGGCCTACGATCTGTGTTTGAGAATCGGAGATGCCAGCGCGAGTAACATCTCTTCACTGATCCTGCGCGCGAAGAAAGAGAAATGGGAACATCGGGAGAGAGAACGTGTGCGAAGACATAACTACCTGCTGAAAGAGCTGGAGGATGCACTGCAGACGGCTCGGCAACATGATCGGGAACATATCGAGGATGCTCTGGCCAGTAGCGCGATCAGCTATGCTGCCGCGCAGGAGGAACTCGAAATCATCGATGAGATGACGAGGCAGAAGATGGAGGATACGAGGAATTTCTTTGCGCAGTGTGATCCGCAGACGCAGTTGAGGGTATGCTCTATTCTTGTTTGTTTATTGCTGGAGAACGAGCGGATCACTGACAGTGTGAACAGGAAGTGCCAGATTGGATGATTGATAATATTACGTTCTCGGTCATGCATGATCCTGTCGTGGTATGTTATTGACCATTTATTTCTATCACGTTTGAAGTTTGTTCATCTGATATTAGATTCATTAGACGAAGCATGGTCATTCCTACGAACGATCCACGATTCTGGAACATCTTCGCCGTTCGGAGACCGATCCCTTGACTCGCGAACCACTGTACAAGGAGGATCTTCGGACTAACATTGCCCTCAAGCAGGCGTGCACGGAATTCCTGGAAAAGAACGGCTGGGCGGTGGATTGGTGATAAGCGAGCACGTTATGAATTTCATATGAATTCCGTCAACTATGGTCATGATTCTCAGTTTCTATTGACGATAGCGAGGAGGGGTGTATTTGTCGGCGAACAGTGAATCGGAGGGACGGAGTCCAATATTTTCTACCGAGATCAGTAGGCTCCTAAGTCCATCACAAACCTCGTCACAAGCTCGATGGAGGTGAAGATAACCATTCATCGCAGGATGACGAAGGTTAACCCCTTCACCATACGGATAATGGAGGAGGCATCGATCTTCACCATACGAACGACGAAAGCGTAAATCAACCTTCGTCGTAAGAGTGATGGAAACACAGCCGAGTCTCCGTCATCAGTATGATGAAGGCAGACTCATCGCCATCATTACGATGAAAAAGAGAGGTTAGCCAGCATCGTCAGTTCGACGGAAGTATGCAGCCATCGTCAGTTTGATGAAGGAGGCACCGTCCGTCGCCGTCAGTACGAAGGGGGAAGGCGCCTGACTTCCGTCGTCAGTCCGATGGAGAAGCCGTTGTCGTCATCGGTTCGATGGAGAAACGAATCAGCTTCATCGGTGTGGTGATGGACGTCTCTTCGTCGTCAGTCTGACGAAGGAACTTCCACCGTCGTCATTTTGATCAAGAATCGAGGTCAGCGCCGCCAGAGTGGTGGTGACGAGCCTGCCATCGTCGTCCAATTTGACAGAGCCAACCTTGGGTCTTATACCCGCTACCGTGGACGGCGGACCGTTCGAAGCAACAGTATATGAAGAGAACCTCAAATTACCGCAATGCATACCGTGATTCAGTCCGAGGTTGAAGGGAACTAGTATACAGGCTTGAACCCATACGATAGACTCAGGGCCAAGAGAACACGTAATCCCGCCAAATGATGCCCTGATATCCGCACCGTGAATCGCTCTCTATTCGATGCAAACAAGCCTGAGTGGAGAACTTCTATTCTAACGGAATAACTTTTCGCCACAACCACATCAAACACGATGCTTAGAAAGGCTGTAAGAATCGTCAACATCAGCCTATGCTAAACTATAACCCTAAAAAGTGTGAAGGATGAGGAAAACGTACATTATCCGAAGGAGGAATCTCTCGATCCCAGTATTCGCCTAGCACGGGCAGTTTCTCTAACAGATCATGTTGCACCCTCGGCACACCCTCCGCGAAGTAAAGCAGCGCTACACCGGCTACGATTCCGAAGCCGGAGAAATGGATTGCGCTGTATGTCCCATTATCAGCCTACGTTCGGTTGATTAAATAGATTACAGCATTTCATATAACGCGTGTGAGGTCAACCATGAGCCAGAATTTTGTGTCGATGTTTTCGAGTGACATTCAGTGCTGTAGCGGAAAAAGGAGAGGGTACATACTATCTCGCCATCTGCTTGAGCGTGACGCCGTGGAAATTGAGTGGGACTTTGACTCTACAGATACAAAAATCGAATCAGTCATGATCGAACTTGGTTCTCCAACTGAAAATGGACTATGGAGAATGCGACATGGCTTCTTACTCGGGCGCAAAAGGTGATTGATAGGTTTGATATTTTGGTCGGACGGTCCATGTTCGAAGACCCACGGCTTGAAGCCGTGGTGCTGTTGCTCGAAACATCTTATTGGGAAGTTGTGGATGGATGTGGTTCAGTTAATATTGCTGGGAAAGGGTGTGGACGTCTTGCTGTGAGGTTGGTTTGAGGACTTTCATTCAAATTTCAAACGGATCGCGACGTTTCTCGCGATGCGCCCGGAGCGTCATTGCGATTACATAAGCACGAGCGCTACCATTATATAAGCGATCCGCCGGTCACGGATGAACGGATGATGCGTGTCTGATGCAGAGCTAAAGATCATGGAGGGACATGTTCTTCGAGCTAAAAGACTTGTACCGGATACCTGATAATCTGACTAGGCCGATGATAATGATAAGATAATAGCATCGTGAAGGGATGAGTCAAGCCGCTACTCATCTTCAATATCAGTCACCTGTTTATCGGTCCGAGTTCACTTGACGTCACCCGCTGAAAGAAAGACGGGGTTTCAACGAACCACCAGCTTTTGTTCTACGATATAATACCACTACTCTTCAGGAGCAATCGACTGCTCGAACCCCAAACGCTCTTCAAGACATCTTCAGCTGCTTCGGTTTACGGTGGTGGTTTTGCGCAATCACCTGGCCTTTTTGTGTGGTCCGGTTGATTGGCCGTTGGTGAAAACGGAAGGGCAACCGCCTGCGGTCATCTGCAACGAACCCGTCAACTCCCGAGGTTCTTCCGGCTTTTCACGAGCATAAGTATCGTGAAAGAGCGAGGTCCACCAAGGCTTTCACAAGCTCCAACATCCTATAAAGACCGTCGGACTGGACATCTCAGGCCGCTGCAAGGAGCCTGACCTGCCTCACCTTAGCTGGAGTTCCTGGAAACCTCTACTGGGCATTTGATACTTTACTACGAGGACGCTTACCTCTGTCGACCGCGTCTTGGCTGTGGACACCGAGTACGGAATCTCACGGGAGCACCTTTTATTGGCCTGGAAGAAGGAGGCTACTCCTCTGTGTGCCTCTGCTACGCATCAGTCTAGTTGGCGCTCTCCACGATCCTACATCATGTCGACCAACCGACCATTCTTTGCCAACTTTCTGGCGGCCTTTCGGGCACACTCGGCCATTCATCAGGCCTCTTCGTCTTCCTCGGCAGCAAATCCCTCCTCGGCAACGTCAGCGGTGGTGCAAGCGGCGGCGACAGCATCCTCTGGCAGGCCTTCGACGGTCACTCCATCGGCTGCTCGATCTATATCGACCAAAGCCGTCGGAAATCCCAGCTCAACGACAGCCGCTGTTCAGGCGACTGGTCACCGCCCATCAACGCTCCAAAATCCGTCATCATCACTTTCTCGATCCCCACGAGCAACGACAGCCGCGCCCAGCAGTCCGTTAGGAACCAGTTCGTTGGGCCAGCGTCGGGATTCGAGCAGCTCGTCCGAGGGCTTTCGCGATGTATTGGGCGCCGAGAAGCTGTATATCGGAGGCAGGACGGCGACCGGAGAGGAGCGCTTCTACCGTCTGGGCGTCGCCAAACGACATCGCAGTATCGACCGATTGAGCTTGGATCGGTTGAGTTTATGACATCGTGGAGGATGTTGATGAACCGAGGGCGCAATATTACCGAGTGTTGTTTCTGACTGTACATGATATTGCTCTTAGAGGCGCAAGCTCAGAGACATCAATTGCTTTCTCGGCAATCAGAAGCCATGGAGCGCTTTTTACATGTTTCTTGGGTTTGCTTGAAGGCCCAGTTATTGAGACACATGGCCTGCGACAATGCATGAAACACACAGTAGATGTAACATCTCTAAAAGCACAGAGGGCAGTCATGAAAACCAATCCAATTACCACCAAACGAATCAAAGTTCGAATACAATATAATTATCTCTCATCGGCCCTGAAATGGTCGTTTGCACGACGCGTCGCATTCTGCTGTGATTTCGCCCGAAGCGAAGCGCCCTTTTCAGCGTCGCGAAATCCATTTGAAAATTTCAACCATGTCGACTCCTTCCATCGCGAGCAGTCTACGACGACCCGCACGTCACCGACCGCTCCAACAACTGATCCCCGCGTACCTTCTACCGTGCAGCTGCTCGATCTCATCGTCATTGTCATCCTCTTCCTTCTCCACCCAGTCATGGCGGGCCTACCCCCGCGACATGAATCGCAAACGGGGCGTGTCGGCCTTGAACCGATCCGGTCCGCGCCAACCATTGTCCGTCTCGAAAGAGCCGCTGCCGCAGCCGGTGCTGGATCCTAGCAAGCGTGCCAAGTTCCAGACGGATGAGAATCATGGTCTGTGGGGCTTCTTCAACAAGGACCGAAAGACGTTGAGCACGCCTGAAGAGGATCACGCGCATGGTTGGTTTTATCTTGATGCTACAACTCATCTGGAATGTCCTAGCGAAAGAGTGACGGATGTGCTAATGTCACTCTCAGGTCGACCGTGGGCGGTGGAAGAACTGAGGAATAAGTCCTGGGAGGACCTGCATAGTCTGTGGTGGGTATGCGTCAAGGAACGCAATCGCATCGCCACGGAGTCGTTTGAACGCGCGAGGTTGAAGGCTGGGTATGGCGAGAATGAGGCTCGAGAGAGGGACAAGGCGGTATGTATTTTTGTTATATTCAAGGGTTGTGAATTGTCACGATGATCGAGATCGAGAACGAAGAGCCTTCTCGTGGTTCTTCGTCAACAAGATTATGCTTGGTGACTGGAGGGATCCCTTGGTTATTTGGTGTCGGAGCTATACTTCTTGCATTGGCATCAGAGTACCAGGTGTCAAGTTTGCAAGAAAGAATCTCAGAGAGCTAATCGCTATGATATCCAGATCCGTGGCACGCAACGAGCCATCAAGCATGCGCTCACGGAACGCTTCTACGCCTGGGAAGATGCCAGAAAGTTGGCCAGAGGGGACTCGGAGATCAATCTGTCAGGAGACGGCCCTGCACTGAATCCGCAGCATTTTGAGGTAAGTACTATTTGAGAGCAAGGACGATTGACGAAGATTGCACACTAATTAATCTAGGATGATGCCTCTGGTGAAGAGTACGAGACAGATGGACCCCAAGAACAAACCAAGAATGTTCCAGCGCCAGCTTAAGCTCATAGAAACTAATTTTAGTGTATTTCTACTGGACCAGTTGCTTGGCTTTGCATTGCGTGTTCACATACTTGTACCATTAGCTGGACTACATAGCAGGATCTGTTCAATTCAAACTATATTTGTCAGAACCATCTCAGATCCATGAGATAGTTATATAGATAATGAGGTGCGATATAGGTCAACCTGATGCCTCTCACGACGGTTGTCAAAGCTGAAGTCAAGACGTCACGCAAACCCAACGAGGGGGCAAAGAACCCCCTGTAGCTTCCATCTCGCCTCCCGCCCCTCCTAGCCACTTCCTATCCATTGCCCCACCTACAGCCAACAGACGACGGACGTAGACCTACCTTTAGCAAGCATCATCTTAAAACAGCATTGATATCGCACGATGGATGAGATTGCCCCTGAGTACGATGTGATTGTCTTGGGAACAGGTAGGGAGCATCTCTTGTCGAGAGCTGGGCTTGAAAGTTGACCCCCCTCCGTTCGTAGGCTTGACAGAATGCGTGCTCTCGGGGTATGTCTAAATTCGAATGAGTAGTGCATTGACTATATGCTAACATGAACTTGTAGCGTCTTCAGTGTCAAGGGTAAGAAGGTGCTACACATTGATCGAAATGATCATTATGGAGGGTAAGTGCTCTAACCCTTCTGTCTCGATATCTTACTCACCCCTTCGCAGCGAAGCCGCCTCGGTCAACATAGAGACCGTCAGTCATCTCAGTGGAGAATAAAAGAGCATTTCTAAAACTTAGTGCAGCTATTTCGAAAGTATGGCAACTTCGATAAAGGCCAGGAGCCATGGAAGAAGTACGGCCGGGTCAACGACTGGAACGTCGACCTGATCCCGAAGCTGCTGATGGCCAATGGCGAGTTGACCAACATCCTGGTCTCGACGGACGTCACTCGGTATCTGGAATTCAAGCAGATTGCCGGAAGCTATGTGCAGCAGGGCAACGGAGCGAGAGCGACGGTGGCCAAAGTGCCGTCCACGGCCACGGAGGCGTTGTCGTCGCCCTTGATGGGCCTCTTCGAGAAGAGACGGATGAAGAAGTTTCTCGAGTGGGTCAGTAACTTCGAGGACAAGGATCCGGCGACGCACAATGGGAAGCTCTTCCAGCACCTGTTGTTGGAGTTTATGGCTTATAAATCCTACAGGGTTCAACGTGTACACCTGCACGATGAAGGAGATCTACGACAAGTTTGGGCTGGAGGCGTCCACTCGGGATTTCCTGGGCCATGCGATGGCCCTGCATCAGACGGATGACTACATCACGGAGAAGGGAGCGGCGATTGACACGATCAATCGCATTCGTCTGTATGCCAGCTCCATGGCCCGGTATGGCAAATCGCCCTACATCTACCCGCTATACGGCCTGGGCGAGCTCCCGCAGGGATTCGCTCGACTCTCGGCCATTTATGGAGGGACGTACATGCTCAACACGAACGTGGAAGAGATCATGTACGAGGGATCCAAGGCCTGTGGCATCCGAGCCACGATGAAGGAGCGGGGTGACGAGGGCGAGGGAATGAAATTCACCACCAAGGCCAAGAAGATCGTGGGAGACCCATCTTACTTTCAGGGCAAGGTGCAGGTGACGGGCCACGTCCTACGAGCCATCTGCATCCTAACCCATCCGGTGCCCAACACCGACAACAGCGACTCGGCGCAGATCATCATCCCGCAGTCGCAGGTTGGACGCAAGAATGGTGAATCACTGATGTCTCAGATCATCTCGGGACCATGTGCTGACAACATGCAGATATCTACATCGCCGTGGTGTCCTCCGCGCACAACGTCTGCCCTAAGGGCTACTACATCGCCATCGTTTCCACGATCGCCGAGACGAAAGCTAATCACCATCTGGAGCTACAACCGGGCTTCGAGCGGCTGGGCAAGATCGAAGAGAAGTTCATGGGCCCGGCCATTCCGCTCTTCGAGCCACTCGAAAGCGGTGTCAATGATAACATCTTCATCTCGAAGAGCTACGACGCCACCAGTCACTTTGAGACTACGACCGGTGGGTAGAAACCCATCTGCATATGAGAGATCGAGACAGCTAACATCGTGCTCTAGATGACGTCAAGGACATCTACCGACGAGCTGAGAGGCAGGAGCTGGTCGTAGAGGGTCTGCGGGAGGGGCAGAAGCTCGTTGGAGATGAGTAAGTAGGTAATGATTGGGTCGCCCTGTGATGGATTACAAAACACAAGTGGGCGATTGGGCAGCCGCAGTAGAGTAATATCTGCAACTTTGAATTCATGGGTGCGGTTTTGACATGGTCGTTGAGCAATTGTCCCCAACTCTGACTTGTGGCTCGAGATGGAATGCATGGCAACCTGCGGAGGTGATGGGTCCAGGAAGAGCCGCCGGTGGAGCTGGTGAACTAGTCTATAACCCTTTAACCGGGACCAAGAACCGGTAAAGAAGTTCAACGAAATTATGAATCTGGTAGTCAACCTTCGTCACACTCGCGACGATGGAAGCCCGAAGTTGCGATATTCGATAAAAGCGTTGAGGGTCGCCGTGTTTCTACAGAGGACTTGACAGCTGTATCAAAACTCGTAGACGAGCAACCTTCATCGCAGGTGCGACGGAGGATGACGGTCCGGATGTTCGACGGAAAAGTGGCCACTTTTGTGACGCATGGGATATTGGTCACAGAATCGTCGAACATCGGATGTGCTGCCAGCCCGTAGAAATCCGTCGCCGCTACGGTGATGGCACTCAACCATCAACCTTCGTCACCACCGTGACGAAGGATGGCCAGAACTGCGGACATTTGATACAAATATCATTTCATCACTGTCTAAAAGCAGGCTGATTCAAGTTGTATCAGATGTTGTGGTTTATTACCTTCGTAGGGGTGGGGGGAGTAGAACCAGAGGCAGGATGTTCGACGAATTTGTGACCACTTTGCTAGAACGGAGCGAGGCCACAAATTTGTTGAACATCCGATACTTCGGATGAAAGTGAGTCTCCATCGCAGCCACGATGACGACCAACCTTCGTCACCGTCGTGACGAAGGATGGCAAAAAGTTGCGACATTTGATGTAGATACTACTTCTTTGGTGTGTGATTGCGGGCTGGTCCCAAGCTGTATCAGATATCATGGCTTGTCTACCTTCGTGGCGGGTGGGGGGTTTGACAGAGACGCGGATGTTCGACGATTTTGTGACCACTTCACAAAAATGGAGCGAGGCCACAAATTTGTTGAACATCAGATGAACCTCCGTCGCGGCCACGACGAGACCAACCTTCGTCACCACCGTGACGAAGGATGGCAAAGAGTTGCGACATTTGATGTAAACATCAATTTGTCACTATGAAATTGCAGGCTGGTCTGAAATATGTCAGAAAATATGGTTCATCACTCTTTTTCTCCTTCGTGGCGGGTGGGGGGGTAGAACGGAGACGCGGATGGTCGACGATTTTGTGACCATTTCACACACATGGGGCGAGGTCACAAAATCGTCGGACGTCTGATGCCTTCATCGCTACCGAGATGCCAACCTTCGTCACCAGTGTGACGAAGGATCGCAGAAGTTGCGACATTTGATCTAAACACCTCTTCTATTGCTTTAAAAAGGCGAGTGAGTCCAGTTGTGTCAGAATTCATGGTTTGTTTATCTTCGTGGCAGGTGGGGGGGGTGGAACCAAAGGCAGGGTGTTCGACGAAATTGTGACCACTTCATCGAAAAATCGAGCGAGGTCACAAAATCGTTGAACGCGTGACGGGTCGGATAAAAGTGAGCTCCTCCATGTGGCCGAGATGCGAAATGAAGGTGCCGACGTTCGACGAAACAGTGCCACTCTTTGTCAGCAGCGGAGGGGTGGCCAGAGATTTGTCGACCATCCTAGGCAATTCTGTCGCCCCGCGCCGCGTCTTCCGGGTCTTCCATCACCCAGTTGCGACGAAGCATTGCGCTAGTCCTAAAGTAGCAGTAACAAAACATAACCTTCTCAAACGCCGTTGCGCGTGAACGGATTCGCGAAGGCTACGAACCTCAACCACGCCCCCCACCATGAGGGTCATCGAAGTGATTATCGACGTGAGTGATCATCTATGTGCCCAAGGCTTGTATTGAATTACTCTAGGGCTTCAAATCATATGCCGTACGCACCGTCATCTCAGGATGGTATGCGCCTCCATTTACTTTCGACGATCCTATATGCTAACGCTTCATCAGGGACGAAAGCTTCAATTCCATCACCGGCCTCAATGGCAGTGGCAAGTCCAACATCCTCGATGCCATCTGCTTCGTATTGGGTATCACCAATATGAGCACCGTCCGGGCGCAGAACCTCCAAGTAGGCAACCCTAGCCCGCAGTGCCAGAGTTGACGGTCGATTTGCACGTCAGAATCGCTGCGGATACCGCGTGCTGATGCTCTCCTCTTCATAGGACCTGATCTACAAGCGTGGTCAAGCCGGCGTCACGAAGGCGAGCGTTACCATCGTCTTCGATAACAAAGACACGGTCAAGAGTCCGATTGGATTCGAAGAATATGCGCAGATCTCAGTGACCCGACAAATCGTGTTGGGTGGAACCAGCAAGTACCTAATCAATGGACACCGAGCGCAACAACACACGGTGCAAAATCTGTTCCAGTCGGTGCAGCTGAACATCAACAACCCGAATTTCCTGATCATGCAAGGTCGGATCACAAAGGTGCTGAACATGAAGGCGGTTGAGATCCTGGCCATGATCGAAGAGGCGGCCGGAACACGTATGTTTGAGGATCGACGAGACAAGGCGTTCAAGACGATGGCCAAGAAGGAGATGAAGGTGCAGGAAATTACAGAATTACTACGCGACGAGATCGACCCGAAGTTGGAAAAGCTGCGGTCGGAGAAGCGGGCGTTTCTGGATTTCCAACAGACGCAGAGCGATCTGGAGAGACTGACGCGGCTGGTGGTGGCGCATGATTACACACGAAACCAGGAGAAATTGAAGCAGTCTGCTGGAGATCTCAAGGCGAAGAAAGAGCGATCACATGCGTTGGAAGAGTCGATCACGAAACTGAAGAGCGAGATGCGGCATCTAGAGGAAGACATGAAGCGGATCTCGGCGCAGCGGGACAAGGAACTACGAAAGGGAGGCCGATTTCAAGCGCTGGAGGAGGAAGTCAAGACTCAGTCGCATGAGATCGTCCGTCTCGCAACCGTGCTCGAATTGAAACAGTCGACGATTGCGGAGGAGAGCGAGAAGCGGAAAGCGGTCTTCAATTCGGTGTCCGAGTTGCAGTCGCAACTGAAGCAGAAGACGGACACGTACCAGCACCTGCAGACGAAGTACGACACGGCCAAGGCGGCGCTCGATAAGGAAACGGAACATGCGGAGAAGCAGGAGGAGTTACTGCAGACGCTTCAAACCGGTGTTGCGTCGCGAGAAGGCCAAGAACAGGGATATCAGGGGCAGCTGCAGGGTACGTAAAGTGACGTTCACTGGGGTGTTCGGTTGGTTGACGACCTTAGATGCCAAGAATCAACTCAGTGCGGCCGTCACGGAGCAAGAGCAAGCCAAGCTCAAGATCTCTCATCTCGAAAAGAGTCTGAAAGAAGAGGAACCGAAAGCCAAGAAGGCAAAGGAGCAAAACTATGGCCTGTTGAAGGGTCTTGAGGGCCTACGGATGCGAGCCAAAGAGCTGGAAGCCGAGCTGAAGAAACTGGGTTTCCAAGAGGGCAAGGAGGTGCAGATGCAGCAGGAACGATCGACCTTGCAAGAACGGATTCGCGAGCTACGAGACCAATCGGACGGGTTGAGACGAAAAGTGGCCAATATCGACTTTACCTACCAGGATCCGGTACCGTCATTTGATCGATCAAAAGTGAAAGGTTTGGTTGCGCAGCTTTTTACATTGGATGTGGACAAGTCGAAAGCTGGAACAGCGCTCGAGATCTGCGCTGGAGGTCGACTATATAACGTCGTTGTTGATTCGGAGGTGACGGGCACGCAACTGCTTCAAGGAGGGAAGCTCAGGAAGAGAGTGACCATTATCCCATTGAACAAGATTGCTGCGTTCAGAGCATCTGCGGAGGTATGTCCTACGATGCGGACTGCACATTAACACCGATGCTAAATCTAAATACAGAAAGTCGGTGCAGCCCAGAAGCTTGCCCCTGGAAAGGTAGACCTGGCGCTGTCTCTCATCGGCTACGATGATGAGGTTTCAGCTGCCATGGACTACGTCTTTGGGTCTACGCTGGTCTGCGAGGACGCCGAGACTGCCAAACGAGTGACTTTCGATCCAGCCGTGCGGTTGAAGAGCGTGACGCTTGAGGGCGACGTTTACGATCCCGCCGGAACGCTGTCAGGAGGTAGCGCGCCTAACTCTAGCGGCGTGCTGGTCACGCTGCAAGAGCTCAACAGGGTCAAGAGCGAACTGGTGTTGCAAGAGAGGGTGCTGATGGAACTCGAGAGCACGATTGCGCGAGAAAAAACGAAGCTGGATCGAGCAAGAAAGACGAAGCAAGAGTTGGATCTCAAGGCACATGAGATCAAGCTCACAGAGGAACAAATCGGAAGCAATTCGTCGTCTTCGGTGAGAGATGATGATGATACCCCTAGTTGAACGACTCTGACATCCACCAGATCATCCAAGCCGTCGAGGAGAAGAAGGCCAGCATTGTGCAGCTGGGGACCGACATCACCGAGGCTAAGCATCGACAAGACGAAGCCACGAAGAGCATCAAGACCATCGAGCGTGATATGCGGGACTTTGAGAACAACAAGGACAGCAAGCTAGTGGAGCTGCAGGTGAGTAGCTCCAAGATTGACATGTCTGGGGTTCTAATCCTTGGTAGGCTTCTGTCGACAAGCTCAAGAAGAGTCTGAGCAGTACCTCGACATCGGTCAAGCTGATGCAGAAGGAGCTGCAAGCCGCTCAGCTCGACTTTGGTACGATTCCTACATCGAAAAATATATGCGTCTACTAATCAGAGCAGAACAATGCGGCGGCGATCTTTCAGCGGCCCAGGAGCAACTCTCCGAGGTGGATACCACGCTCAAGGTCCAGCGTGAAGAGATGGACTCGTTGAGGCAAGAGCAAGAGCAGGTCAAGGTATATAATCCCACGTCAGCTCTCCCCGACACTCCTAACATCATTACAGCAAGCACACGATCTCGCCCAATCGCAACTAAAAGAAGAACGGGCGAAGCTTACGGGCTTCGACGACGAACTCCGAGCATTAGAAGAAGCGACGCGGACGAAGAGCTCCCGCGTGACGGAAGAAGGACTCGAGATTCAAAAACTAAGCCACCAGATCGACAAGTCGCACAAGGAACAGCAGACGGCGGCACAGACGGTAACGGCCATGGAGCGGGAGTACGAGTGGATCGACGATGCCAAAGACAGCTTCGGCCGAGCCGGCTCTCCCTACGATTTCCACGGCCAAAACATGACGGAATGCAAATCGTCCTTGCGCAACCTCACCGAACGATTCCAGGGGATGAAGAAGAAGATCAACCCGAAGGTGATGAACATGATCGACAACGTGGAAAAGAAAGAGGTCTCACTC